>Ga0114973_10000169_pt1 | contig 45924 bp, 38 predicted proteins | sample M_140807_MF_Meta_FD_87025 | JGI IMG/M metagenome (GOLD analysis project Ga0114973, IMG submission 87025) | Freshwater microbial communities from Lake Montjoie, Canada to study carbon cycling - M_140807_MF_MetaG | ecosystem: Environmental > Aquatic > Freshwater > Lake | place: Lake Montjoie... | reverse complement strand
GTCGCAAAGACTGACTTCTGGACCGAGAAGTTCGCCCCCCACAAGAGGACCAGACCAAACGAGGCGAAAAGAGCACGCTGCTGTTGGCGAAGGTGTTGCTGGGCGTCACTCACGCAAGCGTTTTAACCAAAGAAAAGTGCGCCCGAGTAACTCGTGGGATGCCGCGGTTGACTGACGCAAGGCCCCTGCGCTCGGCACCCAAAGTTCCCAAAAAGCGCCTCCGCCCGGGTTGAGTGCCGTCGGCGCCGGGGTGACGGTCAGACCCGCCCCAACAAAGGCACTGGTCGCCCGCTGAAGATGCGATGGACTCGTCACCAGGACCACATTCCGAACCCCGTCGGCGCTCAACAACTGCGCCGAGAATCGGGCGTTTTCGCCAGTGTCGAGAGAGCGATCTTCGACCCAGCGCACCGTGATACCCAGATCACGCTCCATGACCCTTCGCATGACGCGAGCCTCGGGTGGGGTTTGTGGAATTGGTGCGCCACCTGACACCAGAATCGGCAGCCGACTACTGCGGGCGAGGCGGGCCGCGTACAGAAGGCGGTCTTGAGCATCTTGCTTGGGGGCAAGTCCGTCCGTGTCATCTTCGGATAGATCTCGACGAACCCCTCCGCCAAGAATCACGATCGCTTGCGGTGCATTCGGCCCCAGCATGCGCTGCTGAAGCGCAGCCGGCGATAGTGGCGCGAGACCTGCTTGGGTCAGGTTGAGCAACGCATCGCTGACCACACCCAGCGAGCTCAATAACAAGATCGAAGTGCCCACCAGAATCCAGCCCAGCCCCGCGCGCGAACCCCTCGAGCCGCCACGCTGGGCCGTGAAAAACCCAATCAAGAGCCCGATCACGATTAGCAGCAATGGCAATGCCGGCGGCATGAGCCAGCCGCTGATAAGTTTCTTTAAAACAAATCCGTCCACTAAGCGTTCCCGGTGCCCACCAGTTGGCGCAACTGATCGAGTGCCGAAGGGTCCTCGATGGTCGTGAGTTCACCAGGGTCACGCCCCTCACAAACCGCCAAAATAGCCCGGCGCAACACCTTGCCAGACCGCGTCTTGGGCAAGAGACCGACGAAATAAACCTTTGCGGGACGCGCAATCGCGCCCAGTTGGCGGTCGACCGTGGCCATTACTTCGGCGCTTAGTCGCGCTCGGTCTTCGGCGGTCAAGACCGCACTGTCTTTAAGCACGACCACGGCAACAGCAGCTTGACCCTTAAGGGCGTCGGCCACGCCCACCACGGCGCATTCAGCCACGGCCTTGTGGCTGGAAATGGACTCCTCAATCTCTCGTGTCCCAAGGCGATGCCCAGCCACATTAATCACGTCGTCGGTTCGTCCCAAAATAAAGGTGTAACCGTCTTCATCGACGATGCCCCAGTCAAAGGTCGAGTAGACCTCACGACCCGGGATTGCACGGTAGTAAGTCTCCAGAAAACGCGCCTCATCGCCCCAGACCGACTGCATACAACCGGGCGGCAGTGGCGGAACAATCGCGACCACACCTTTCTGTCCAGCGGGCACTTCAAGGCCAGTGACTTCATCGACGATCCGAACGTCGAAACCCGGCATCGCAAAGCCAGGGCTGCCAAGACGGGCCGGCCGATCATCCAGGCCACGCGCAATCGTTAAAATCGGCCAACCACTCTCGGTCTGCCAGTAGTTATCAATGATCGGCACACCAAGTGCTTCCGAAATCCAGGATGATGTGGATTCGTCCAATGGTTCGCCGGCCAGGTAAAGCCCTTTCAAAGACGACACATCATGGCGCTTGAGAAGATCTGGATCCTGCTTTTTAAGCACGCGAATCCCGGTCGGTGACGAGAACATCGCAGAGACGCGGTACTTTTCAACCAGGTTCCAAAAAATTGCACCATCAGGCCGGGTCGGCAAGCCCTCGTACAAAATCGTTGCCATCCCCGCCAGAAGGGGGCCATAAACGGTATACGAATGCCCGACGACCCACCCAATGTCGCTCGTCGAAAAATACGTTTGGCCGGGTTCGCCCTGAAAGACATTGGCCATCGAATGGGCCAGAGCGACTGCGTAACCACCCACATCGCGCTGCACCCCTTTGGGTTTGCCTGTCGTGCCTGAGGTGTAGAGGATGTAACTGATCTCATTCGACTCAAGCCAGGTCACCGGTACCTGAGCATCCAACACCCGCTCGCGCTCGGTCGCATAATCGAGATCGCGCCCTGGGATCGGATCAAAAGGCACCCGACCCAGGTCGACCATCAAGACATGTTCGGGTTTGCAGCGCGCGAGTGAAATTGCCTCGTCAAGCAAGCCTTTATAAGGAATCATGCGACCGCCGCGGGCACCCGCATCTGCGCTCACGACCAGCTTGGGGGCGCCATCATCGATACGGCTTGCCAATGCGTGCGAGGCAAACCCGCCAAACACCACTGAATGGATCGCACCGATCCGCGCGCAGGCGAGCATCGCGAAGACCGCTTCCGGAATCATTGGCAGATAGATCAAAACCCGATCGCCTCGGCCGACGCCATGCGCGAGAAATATCGCAGCCATCCGCTGGACTTCAAGGTGCAACTGGCCAAAGGTGAAGGACTTCTCCTGATCCACCTCGGTCGAGACCCAGATCAGCGCAGGCTGGTCCGCCTGCGACGCCAGATGCCGATCAACCGCGTTGTGACACAAATTGGTTTCGCCGCCGACAAACCAGCGCACCGATGGCAAACGCGACTGGTCACAAACCGTCTCAAACGGTCGATGCCATTCAATCCGGCGGGCCTCAGCACGCCAAAAGGCATCCGGATCGGCAAGCGACCGGGCATGAAGTTCCGGATAGCTCATGGACTGCCCCCTTCTTTTTTTACCCCGTTCCAATTTGCGATACTTGCCAGCATCTCCGGCACGCGGGCACGTGCCGAGCGCTCGCCCTCAGCGATGACCGCCTCGCGCCCCCGAAAATCGATCGAGGACCGATCACCCATCGCCGGTCGGATCACCACATCGGCCTCGCGAAGTTCAGCGGCCGCCAAGTGTTGCCCCATGATCGTAAAGGTTTGCATCAAGACGTCGGGCAAGGATTCGGTACGCTGAGAGTTGGCCTGAGTTGAAATGTCCACCCCAATCACAAATTGGGCGCCCAAACGTCGACACGCGCGCACCGGAACCGGAGAGGCCAGGCCGCCATCGACATATTCACGGCCATCAATCGTCACGGGATCAAACACCATCGGGACAGCGGCTGATGCACGAACGGCCAAACCCACGTCCCCCGTGGTCATGACCAGCAGGCGCCCGTCATTCAGATCCGTGGCGGTCGCGGCAAATTTGCGCGGCAAGTTCTGAATCAACCGACCGCCGACGGAACGATTGACGAAATCCTGAATCCGCCGGCCGCGCAAGAGTGCCCGGCTCGTGATCGACCACTCTCCAAAGGTGGACTCTTCGGTGTTAAGCGCGATCTTCCTCAGCTGCGTGGCGTCCATCCCGCTCGCGTAAAGAGCACCAACCAGGCTGCCGGCACTCGTCCCCACAATGAGGTCCGGCACGATGCGGGCTTCCTCAAGCGCAGCAATCACCCCGATATGCGCAAATCCGCGCGCCGCGCCGCCGCCAAGAGCCAAACCAATTCGCGGGCGGATTGGGGGGGATACTGGAACTAGTGGTCCACCGCCGGGCCCACCCCCCGTATTCGGGCCGGTCGCACAGCCAGCGAGCCATAGAGCGGTAGCCGAAGCGAGCCCGCCGCCGAAGCGGCGGCGCAAAAGGTGCGGGGAATCCGGATGCATTTGCGAATTCTAACGAGTCGAGCGCGCTACGCGAAGGTGTACTTGGGCAAGCCGCGATTGGCTTAGAGTTGATTTGCGAATGAGAATGATTCGCGTTAAGATCCTCTCGTTCAAACACTGATCGATTCGACACCATGATCCGCATCTTTTCGTTCCTGCTTCTCGGCGCCTTGCAGAGCCTTCTGGCCGCACAAACCGCTCAAGCTCAGAGCACGGTCCTCAATCCGGTGCTTAACCTTTACTCCGCACGCCACTACCAGACGGATGAGGCGCTCTACAACAACTTCACCAAAGCCACCGGAATTCGAGTCCAGCGAATCGAAGCGGGTGACGAAGCGCTGCTCGCACGGCTACGCAGCGAGGGCGCCAACAGCCCTGCCGACATCATTCTGCTCACCGACGCATCACGGCTCTGGAAAGCGCAATCCGAGGGCTTATTCCAGCCGCTGCAATCGGCAACGCTCGAGCGGCGCATTCCGGTGGAATTGCGCAGTCGCGATACCGGGAAAGGCAGCGAGTGGTTCGGCTTCTCCAGACGCGCCCGGATGATCGTCTACGACAAATCAAAAATCAGCCCCGACCAACTCACCCGCTACGAAGATCTCGCCAATCCAGCATTCAAAGGTCAGGTCTGCGTGCGTTCAGCAAGCCACCCGTACATGTTGTCGCTGATTGGCGCCATGATCGAACACCAGGGTGAGGCCGCCACTGAAACCTGGGCCCGCGGGGTCGTTGCGAACCTGGCCCGGGTACCGCGCGGCGGCGATACAGATCAGATCAAGGGCGTGGCGTCCGGAGAATGTGCGATCGCACTCACGAACAGCTACTACTTTGTGCGCATGCTGCGCTCCAAAGATTCGAGCGAACGCGAAAGTGCCCAGAAGCTCGGAATCGTCTGGCCCAATCAAGCAACCCGCGGCACCCACGTCAATATTGCCGGCGGCGGAATTGCCCGCTTTGCGCCACATCGCGATGCGGCTGTTCGTTTTCTTGAATACCTGGCCAGCGATGCCGCGCAGAGCTTCTTCGCCGAGGGCAACAATGAATGGCCAGTCGTCGTCGGAGCCGCTCTAAACAACCCCGAGCTCGAAGCCCTTGGGACGTTCAAACAAGACGCACTATCAGTTGAACGAATCGGCCAGGCGCAGGGGACCGCCCAACGCCTGATCGACCGTGCCGGCTGGCGTTAAGGCTCAGTCCAAACTGAGCCCCGGACTCAGACTGCAGCGACCACCTGAATCTCGACCCGGTATTCGGGTCGAGCCAGCACCGCCTGAACGGTCGCACGCGGCGGTGTCTGTCCGGCTGGTACCCAAGCATCCCAAACCGAATTCATCGCTGCGAAATCGGCAATATCGCGCAGATAAATAGTCGTCGAAACGATGCGCGTCCGATCGGTTCCGGCTTCACCCAGCAACCGGTCAATATCTGCCAACACCTGCTTTGTCTGACCCGCCGTGTCCTGTGTCGGGTCTGCAGCAACCTGCCCCGCTAGAAAACAAAGCCCACCGTAAACGGCCGCTTCGGACATCCTGGGTCCGACATGAAGCCGGGTAATCGTATTACTCATGATAGTTATTGCTCCGAGAAAAACTCAAGAATAGGGTCGGTCTGCTCGGGGGCAATCAAGGACGGCGCATGCCCGACGCCCGCAATCTCGATCACCCGGGCCTTCGGGCCACGGACCTTCATCCCTTCACAGGTCTCGATTGAAAGGAGTTCCGACAGCGACCCGCGCAGCACCAGTGTGTTGGAGCTGATCGCATCCCAAAGCGGCCACATTGAAAACGCCTCGGAGTTTCCCCCAGGTTCGCCCCCAGATTTGCCACCCGACTCGTCACCCTGCGCCAGGGCCTTGAACGGGATCGCAATCGCGGGGTCGTAATGCGGGGTGAAGCCCCCATCGGGCAACACCTTGAAGTAGGGTCGAATGAGCTGTTCCCAGCCGGTCTCGTCGTGCGGACCGAACCCACCCATTCGGCCGCGTAACCAGCTGGCGGCCTCTGCGTACTCTGTAAAAACGGGTACCGAACCCACGTACGCGGCAATCGTAGAAAGCCCGGCCCACTCGAGTTTGGGCCCAATGTCATTGAGAACCATCCGCCGGATTGGATTGCCGGAGAGCGCCGCATAGGTCATACCAATCAGTCCGCCCATGGAGGTGCCGACCCAGTCAACGGACTCGACTCCAAGCCGCGCGACGAGGGTTACACAATCCGCAACATACTGCGGGACCGCATACAGCATCGGTTGGCTCACCCAATCCGAATCGCCGCGCCCGATCATGTCCGGACACACGACCCGCCAACCGCGACCAGCCATTGTCCGAGCCAGAGTATCGAAATCAGTGGCTCGACGCGTCAGGCCATGGACACAAACCACGACCCGGGCGGCCTCTTTGGGCCCAGTCGATGCGTCGAACCATTCCCGATAAGCGATCTTGTGGAGGCCACCTGGGTGAGCGCAGGTTAGATGCTGGATTTGGGGCTGCAGAGCAGAATTCATCTCGGATCCTTTTCGGGCATCAATCTGGAAGCGGATCTGATGGTAGTCGATCCGACGCCCGCCAGGGCTGAGACACCCGCCAATAGCGGGCCTCATCAACCCGAAACTTTGAAATCTGCGGCGGTTGTCCAAGCTGCAGCGCGATGCGAATCGCACCATCCCGATCCGTTCTCAAGATCGGAATAGACGCGTGGTCGTAACGTTCCAACACCGTGGGGTGCGGATGGCGATAATGGTTATGCCATCCCAACTGAAACACGGCCTGCCGGGGCGCGACCGCTGCCAAAAATTCAGCGGTCGATGAGGTTTTGCTGCCATGGTGGGGCACGACCAGAATGTCAGCCCTCAAACCCTCGGGTCCCAGGCGATCAAGTAGTGCGCGCTCCTGCGGTGCCTCAAGGTCGCCGGTCAACAATACCCGTCCGCCAGGCGCCGTGACAGCCAAGACACAACTCATGGCATTGGTCGCCGATCCGGCTGCACGCGCAGGCCTTGGAGCCGGTGGATTAAATGGATGGAGCACATCGAATCGCACGTCGTCGACCACCCAGGTTAGGCCCTCGTGGCAAGGTTGAACGCGGGATTGCATCGGGTGATCGAGGGGCAGCGATGCCAAAGTCTGCGCGACATCCAGGTCACGCAAGACCGTCGCAGCACCGCCAATATGATCCTCATCGGCATGCGAAATCATCAGCTTGTCGAGGTGATCGATGCCACGTGCACGCAAGGAGGGCACGAGCACCCGAGACCCCGCATCCATCGCAGGCCCCATGCGGGGACCTGTGTCGTACAGCAACGCCTGTGTCGCGGTCTCGACCAACAAGGCACTGCCCTGCCCCACGTCATAGGCCGTCAACCAGACGACGCCGACCGTTGGCCGTTCACGCTGAACAACCATTGAAGGCATCAACAGTAAAAGCCCAAGCCACCGGGCCGGAACGGCTCGGGGTGCAAAGATCCACGCGCCCCCGAGCGCTGCCAGCAAGAGCAAAGTCATCGAGGGCTGAGCAATGACAACCGTCGAAAGCGGCCAGGCTGCCATCGGCTCAAGCACCTCCAACAAGCGCTCGGTTAACCAGACCGCCGGCCTCAGAACAACGCCGGCCAACTGGCCAGAACCCATGGCGAGCGCAGCACCGACCAGGGCTGCAGGCGTCATCAGAAACGTAACGACCGGAATAGCAAAAAGGTTGGCCAGCGGCCCAATCACCGAAAATGATGAAAAGAACCAGACCGAAAGGGGCGCGAGCGCCAGAGTCGCCGCGGCCTGTGCAACCGCGCCCGCGTGTAGCGTCGACCGGAGTCGATCACCCCACGACAGGCGCAATATCGCGCGCTGGTCCTGGCCGCGCTCGCGTTCGGCCGGCAAGCTAGGCAATGACTGCCCGGCCCAGATGAGCGTTGCCACGGCGCAAAATGACAACCAGAAGCCGGTCGACAATACGGCCCAAGGATCGAGGAGAACCACGACCGCACCGGCCACCGCCAGCACGTCTGCGGTTGCCCGGCTGCGCCCGATCGATCCTGCCAACGCGGCCGCCGCCAGCATCCAGAACGTTCGCTGGGCTGGCAAACCCCACCCGGCAAGTTGGGCGTATGCGAATGCCGTCAACACAGCGGCGACTCTTACCGCGGTGCGCCGTGATATCCACCGAAAAACAAGAAGGGCCAGCCATGGCCAGTCGAGCAGCCGCTTCATGGCCCACCCTCCCAAAGCCGCCAGCATCGTCACATGCATCCCCGAAATGGACATGAGATGCGAAACGCCTGTGCGCTGAAAAAGTAACCAGTCCTGGGGCGGAATTGCATTCTGGTCGCCAACGGCCAGGGCGATCAAAATTGCGGCGGAACGCGCGCGTTGTTCTAACTGCGCCGGATCTTCTTGTCCGCCACTGGCGGCCTCTCTCATCACTCGCCGCAGTCGATCCCGCACCCCATCAACAGCGCCGCGCCAGGACAACGGCCCTGACTCGATCCGTTCACCGGCCCTAATCGAACCCGTCGCGCCAACGCCATCCTCGAGCGCCCTCAGTTCCGCATCGAACAGCCCCGGGTTAGCCAACGAATGGGGCGCGCGCAGATGGACCGTAAAACGCCAAATCTCGCCCGGTTTTGGTTCAGCTGGCCAAATTTGACGCGGTTTGGCAGTCCAGGACAGCGCCACCTCAGTCGACAGAGCGACTGGACGCCCGGCCTCAACATCGAACGCACTAAGGGGGCGCAAGTGAAACCGACGATTCAGGGGGCCTAGTTGCGGAAGGCCTACGATCTCGCCCTCGACCCGCAAATCCCGGTCATTCAGGGCCTCGGGCAGCCGCTCGTCCAAGGCCAACTGGGCCCGCCACCCAGCCGACGCGACCCCGATCAGCAGCCAACCAACCAGAGCCGCCCAGGCACCGACCCGACGCATTTTTTCGCCGAGATTCGGAACGCGTAACGACAATGCCAGCAACCCGCCGAGCAGACAACCAACCCAGACCCCGATCGGCGGCAGGCGGGCCAGTTGATGGACTGCGAAGTGTCCCACCATCCAGGCGATCGCGTTGAGCATCGGAGGCATGCCCCATCCTTGCCCACCTCAAGCTCGCGCGCAATCAGCCTAAGGGCTAGCCGCCACCAACACACGCTCTAATTTCGGCAACACGCGCATCGCTGTGCGCCCGGTCGCCGCGATGACCATCTCCAACGGACTCGCTCGCAAGGCCGCCAGCGTCGCCGCAATCTGTGGCAACTCCCCGGACGAATTACGTTCCCCTCGGCGCCAAATCGGCGAAATATCCGGTGCATCGGTCTCCAGCACGAGGTCCTCTAAGGCCATCTGTGTTGCAAGCCTGCGGATCCGAAGCGCCCGCGGGTCGGTCATCGCTCCCCCCATCCCGAGCGCGAATCCCAGGTCACGATAGGCCATGGCTTGCTGCAGGCTTCCATTAAATGCATGGGCAATACCGCCGCACACGGGGTGCCGACGCAGGCACCCGAGGATCGAATCCTGCGCCCTCCGCACGTGCAAGATAGTAGGCAATCCAAACTCATCGGCAAGACGAAGTTGCGCCTCAAAAAAAAGTTGCTGACGGGCTCGGTCGAGCCCTGGGACAAAATGATCGAGCCCGATTTCGCCAACCGCTACCAGTCGGGGATCGTCGCAATGGCGCTTAAGCGCCACGGCCAACTGCTCGAGGTCAGAGTCTTGCGCGCGGTCGACAAATAGCGGGTGAATCCCGAGTGCGTAAGCCCCACCCGGCACCCTCTGCGCAAGCAACCGGACCGAATCGAAATTACCGACCTCGACCGCCGGGATGATGACACCATCGACGCCTGCACGATGGCCCGAGGTGATAACCGCGTCCCGATCTGGATCAAATTCGGCGGCATCGAGATGGCAGTGCGTATCGACCAACACACCAGTCACTGCGACTGCACTTGAAGATCAGCCTCAATGGGAAGAAGAAAATCGTTGGCGATCCTTAAGCCCAGGGCGGCCACCCGGGCGAGGAATACCGTCAGCCAGGCATGCAGTCCACCTTCGAGGATGTCTTCAATCCGACCGTACTTCAACTCGGCCCGCAATAGCCCCGCCTGACGCCGAGTTTCACGCGCACGTTCATCCCCAACCAGATCAAGGTTCGTACAAACCTCATCAATCGATGCGCAGAGCGAGCGCGGCATATCAGAGCGCAGAATCAACAACTCAGCGACCCGCTCCGGCGTGATGACATCGGAATAGGCTTTGCGATAAATCTCAAACGCAGAACAAGAACGCAGCACCGCGGCCCAGTGATAGTAGTCATCGCGAGCGGTCGACAAGGCGGCAGTTCGACTGCCATGGAAGCGCACATCAAGCAGGCGAGCGGTATTGTCGGCACGCTCAAGAAAAGTGCCCAGCCGGGTGAAATGCAGCGCTTCGTCGCGGAGCATGGTGCCGATCGTGACCCCTCTTGAAAGATGCGAGCGGAATTTGACCCAGTCAAAAAATTGACCCGGATCACGTTCGGGCAAGCGCTCGTCGAGCAGACGCTGAATCTCCAGCCAGGTCAGGTTGTGTGTCTCGAACACCTCGGTGGTGAGACTACCGCGCACGGCCCTCGCGTTCTCACGCGCAGCGTAAATGCAGCTCACGATGCTTGACGGATTCGTTCGATCGCGAATCATGAATTGCAAGACCGCGTCGCTACTCGCGCTGCCGTGTTGTTTCTCGAAGGCGGGCATCAGCTCGAACATTTCGAGCGTCCCGAGCCAACCCGCTTCGATCGTCGCAAGCGGTTGCGGCAACAAGGATCGCTGGACGTTGACGTCGAGAATGCGCGCGGTATTTTCGGCCCGTTCAATGTAGCGGGCCATCCAGAACAGATGATCGGCGGTTCGACTCAGCATCACCGCTCCTTGGGTAAGGCTTCCTGCAACACCCAGGTATCTTTGGTGCCGCCACCCTGACTGCTATTGACCACGAGCGACCCTTCGCGCAACGCAACCCGGGTTAATCCGCCGGGCACGACCGAAATCTCACGCCCGCACAAAACATAAGGCCGCAAATCAATGTGGCGGGGTGCAACGCCAGACTCAACGTACGTGGGCGACGTTGAAAGTGCCAGCGTTGGCTGAGCAATATAGGCCGCGGGTGTCGCGCGCAAACGTTGCGCGAACTGTTCGATCTCGTCGCGAGTGGAAGTCGGCCCAATTAACATGCCGTAACCCCCCGCCCCGTGCACCTCCTTGACGACGAGCGAAGCGAGGTTGGCCAGAACATAGGCGAGTGATTCCGGATCACGGCATTGATAAGTCGGAACATTCTGCAAAACAGGTTCTTCGCCAAGATAGAACCGGATCATCTCGGGAACATATGGGTAGATCGACTTATCGTCTGCGATACCGGTACCGATGGCATTGGCCAATGAAACCCGCCCGGCCCGGTAAGCCGAAAGCAAGCCGGGGACACCCAGGGTGGACTCGGGACGAAAGGCTAACGGGTCGAGATAATCATCATCGACCCGTCGATAGATGACATCGACCCGCCGCCGCCCACGAGTCGTGCGCATGTAGACGGTCTCATCGTCAACAAACAGGTCCTGCCCTTCGACCAGTTCAACCCCCATTTGCTGCGCCAAAAACGCGTGCTCAAAGTAGGCCGAGTTGTACATGCCGGGGGTCATGACAACAATCGTCGGCGAATCAATTCCAGCGGGCGCACTGGCGCGCAGATTCTCCAGCAACCGGTCCGGGTAATGCGCCACGGGTGCGACGTTGATCCCCGCAAATGCGTCCGGAAACAGCCGCATCATGACCTTACGATTCTCCAGCATGTACGAGACGCCAGAAGGCACGCGCAGGTTGTCTTCCAGCACATAAAACTGGGGTGCACCACCATCGGGCGCTGCTGCGCGCACGATATCGATACCTGCCACATGGCAATACACCCGACCGGGCAACGCTATACCCTGCATCTCAGGGCGGTACTGCGCGTTTCCAAAGACCTGGGCCGCAGGAATCACCCCAGCATGGATGATTTCGTGATCGTGATAGACATCATGCAAAAAATGATTCAGAGCGCGAACGCGCTGCTTGAGTCCGGTCTCAAGCCGCGCCCACTCTGCGGCCGATATCACCCGAGGAATCATGTCAAACGGAATCAGGCGCTCCGTTCCTGCATCGTCACCGTAAACCGCGAAGGTGATGCCAACCCTGCGAAAGGCCAGATCGGCCTCCGCTCTTTTCTGAGTCAAGCGATCGGCAGGTTGCGCCTGCAGCCACTCGTAAAGGGCCTGGCAGTGCTCATGAACTTGCCCCGGTGCCAGGAACATCTCGTCCGGGGCCTGCTTTGCCAATCGATAGTCCGTGAGCTTCATAGGCCCCTCAAAAGCAAAGGATATGCCAAAAAGGACAGCCGAACGTACTTAATCCTAGCCCTAAGCTTGGGCGTCGAGTTCCTCGTAAAGGGCGACCATTTCAAGCGTCAATTTGTGACCCGGGGCAAAGTGCGGCAGCGGGAGACAGGCCTCGTGAGACTCGCGCACCTTGACCGAGGACGAAAGACGCGTCTGCAGCACCGGAAGCCCTTCATCGACCATCGACTCGACAATCCGAACCGGAAGGCTGGAACGCGGGTTGAACTGATTGGCCACGATGCCTTCCACCCGCAGCTTTGGGTTGTGGTCTGCACCAATTTCGCTCACGGACTCCAGCAGGCCATAAAGCGCCTGGCGTGCAAACTCGTCGCAGTCAAACGGAATCAAACAACCGTCTGCGCCAATCAAGGCCGAACGGGTAAAAAAGTTAAGGGCTGGCGGCGTATCGATGACGATGTCATCCCACCCTTTCAGAGCCCCTAGCGCCTGTGGCAATTTAAGGATCTTGGCGCGCGCTTCGAGCTTGGATTGCAGGTCCGCAAGTCCGGTATCCCCCGGCACAATCCCGAGTCGATCGAAGGGCGTCTTGTGGATGCACTGATCCAGTTTCAGCGCATCCAGACGGAACGAGAGGCTTTGCTCAAAAAAGTCACCAATCGTCGGCGCTAGGCGAGCCTCCGAACCAAGCAAATAACTGGTTGCATTGGCTTGCGGATCCAGGTCGATCATCAGCGTGCGTCGTCCGCGTAGCGCCCCGATAGCCGCCAGGTTGACGGCAATGGTCGACTTACCAACACCACCCTTCTGATTGAAAACAACTCGAATCATGACCCCGGGCTCCTGCTCAATATTCTTAGCCGCATTCTAGACGGACGCGAGCCGGCCCTCGCGCATCGTGAGCACCCGATCGGCCCGCGCAGACAACTCAAGATCGTGTGTCACCACGACCAAAGCCGTTCCCAGGCTGCGGTTGAGCTCTTCGAACAATCCAAACACCTGACGGGCACTCCCCCGATCGAGGTTACCAGTGGGCTCATCGGCAAGCACACAAGCGGGCTCCGTCACCAGCGCCCGGGCCAATGCTACGCGCTGGCGCTCGCCGCCAGAAAGCTCGGAAGGGCGATGCGTCGCGCGGGCCTGCAATCCGACCCGGCCCAACATCTGGCGCGCGCGCTCGAGCGCAATGGTCGGTGCCAGTCCGCGAATCCGCAACGGCATGGCGACATTCTCAGCAGCATCGAATTCGGGCAGCAAATGATGAAACTGATAAACAAAACCGAGCAGCCGATTGCGCAACTGCCCGCGCTCGCGCTCGTCGAGCAACGCAAGCGATTCACCGGCGATCTCAACCTGCCCCGTCGAGGGCTCATCGAGCCCCCCCAATAGATGCAACAGGGTGCTTTTACCCGAACCTGAGGCACCAACGATCGCCACAAACTCCCCCGCCGCCACTGAGAGGTCGACACCTTGGAGAACGGTCAGGGCCCGGGGGCCATCGCCATATGTCCTCCCGAGATCACGGGCCCGCAGGACCGCCACCGCATCATTCATGGCGCAGGGCCTCAACCGGTCGGGTGCGAGCAGCGCGATAGCTCGGATAAATGGTTGCGACCACCGAAAGCAAGACCGCTACACCGCCGATCCGGAATACATCGTCCCAGCGCAAGTCACTGGGTAATCGGGTAATGAAATAAATCCCTGGGGGAAGGAACTCCACGCCCAGCAGACGCTCGATCCCGGCCACGAGATCGCCCACTGACCAAGCCAGAGCCACCCCAAGCACCACGCCAAGCAAGGTGCCAAGCAGACCGATCACGGTGCCCTGCAAAATAAAGATCCGCTGGATCGCCCCTGGGCTGGAACCTAAGGTCCGCAGGATGGCGATATCCGCCTGTTTGTCAGTCACGGTCATGACCAGCATCGAAACGAGGTTAAAGGCAGCCACCGCGATGATTAAAGCAAGAATGATGAACATCATTCTTTTTTCTACCTGAACCGCTGCAAACCAGCTGCGATTTTCAGACGACCAATCGCGCACAGCGAGTGTGGCGGGGAGTTGCGCGGCGAGCTTACGCGCGATCCTCGGCGCGGCCTGCATGTCATCGACTCGCAGGCGCAATCCCATCGGGCCCTCCGCCCTGAACAGCTTAGCCGCATCATCCATCGCGGTCAGCGCGAGCGTGCTGTCGTACTCATAATGACCACTATCGAAAATAGCAACCACCCGAAAGGGTTTAAGTCTCGGCATCATTCCAACCGGTGTCATTGTTCCCTGGGGCGCAATGAGGGTCACCCGATCACCGAGATCAACACCCATTGCGCGCGCCAATTCACGACCTAAAGCGATCCCGTATTCGCCCGCGCGCAGGTCGGCAAGCGACCCCTCACGGACTTGCTGGGCAATCTGAGAAACCGCCGCCTCCGCCCGAGGATCAATCCCGCGCACCAGCGCGCCGCGGACGACCTCTCCTCGAGTCATCATGACCTGTCCCGACACAAAAGGTGCCACTCCGAGGACCTGCGGATAGGACCTCAGCTGGTCCGTCAATTGGGCCCACTGATCAAGGGCCACTGCGGCTGTTGAGGTCTCGAACACCTCAATGTGAGCAAGCACGGAAAGCATCCGGTCGCGCACCTCTTTCTGAAAACCGTTCATGACCGAGAGCACAACGATCAGGGCAGCGACCCCTAACGCAATCCCCATTGCGGACAGCCATGAGATAAACGAGATAAAGCGGTTGCCGCGTTGAGTACGCCGTCCAGCGCGCACATAGCGCCAGCCAATCGAGAATTCCACAGGGGGAAAATAGGGGCGGTTCACAGGGTAGGAGTTTGCCACAGGGGCCTGTTCTGGGACCCACGTAGAATCGGCGTGTGAACCCAGACAACCCCTCAAAAAGCCCACACCACGGACAGACCATCGTGCTGCCGGGCGCTCTTGCTCCAGCCCATTGGTTGAGTTCGGCCGCGGTCCGAGCTCGACTCGTGGCTCTGAGTCTGGTGCAACCCGATTGGATGCTGATGGGGTCGGTGCAATCCCCCTCGCCTGCCCGGCAACTGCCCCACGAACAATGGCTGGCCGATACGCTTCGCTGGGCGAGCGATCTGAACGGCCCCTGCCCCCCGAACCGTGATTGGTTTGCCATCCCGGTTCAGTTGACGGTTGGCCTCGATCATCTGGTGCTCTCGGAAGTGGACACGCCAATCTCCGAACGGGACGGCGAGACTTTGGCCCAGGTCATCGAGCCATTGCTCGCCGACTCGGGCATTCGGTTGGTGCGCCATCGCATCAATGCCACCGAGGTCTGGCAACTGCATTTCGAGGACGGGCTAAGCGTCGAGACCTGCACGCCGCTGGCTGCGATCGGGCGCAACACCCAGACGCTCATGCCTGCCGGACTAGACGGGGCCCGCTGGCGCAAATTGGTTCATGAAATTGAAATGGCCTGGCACTGCGCGGGGCCAGACCTGCGGTTTGCCAGTGCGGAACCATTTCCAGTCAACAGCCTGTGGTTGGCGGCGCCAGTACCTGCCAAAACAGACGCCAAAACAGACGCCCCGACTGCCCCACATGTCACCCTGATCGATCCCGGATGCGCGCTGACACGGGCCCAAATCGAAGCCTCGTCGACGCTAGGCAGTGTCCACTCCAGCCAGAGCCTTTGGATCGATGCGCGGGCGCTCCAACCGCGCCTACTCGGTGATCTCGAGGGATGGTTAGCGGCACTTGAAGCGATTGACGCGTCGCTTCTCCCGAACTTACCCAATGCGACTCAACTGGTGCTGACAGGGGGGCATGCCCTGAGCACGTGGACCCCTCAATCGGGGGCAATTCAAACACCGTCCCCGTGGTCTTTTCAAGGCCTTGCGGCACGGGTTCTTGGCTCCAGCAGTCAAACCGGTCAAACCAGCCAAACCACCCAACCGCGCGCGGCCCATACGATTTTTACTGAGCCCACATGATCGTCGACCGAGCGGTTCCGGCGGCTGCAAGATTGGCTCTCGAGCAGTCAGGATTACACCCGATTCTGGCTCGGGTACTGGCTGCGCGAGGTGTTCGCGGGCCAGAAGAACTATCCACCGATCTCGCCGGAATGCTCTCGCCGGCGCTACTCAAGGGGACCGAAGAGGCCGCCATCCTGCTCGCCGATGCCATCGAGGCCGAAGCGGCGATGCTCGTGATCGCCGACTACGACTGCGACGGCGCCACAGCCTGCGCCGTTGCCGTGCGAGGGTTACGCATGATGGGGGCAAGGGTCGATTACCTGGTCCCGAACCGGTTCGAAACCGGTTATGGACTCACCCCCGAGATTGTCGCGCTCGCCCTCGACCATCCGCGCCTCGGTTCTCCTGATCTGCTGATTACGGTCGACAATGGCATCGCCAGTGTCGATGGCGCGCAGGCGGCACAAGACGCGGGACTGGCTTTGCTCATCACGGATCATCATCTGCCTGGTCCAGCGTTGCCCGTGGCAGATGCCATCGTCAATCCCAATGCCGGCGGATGCACTTTCCCGAGCAAGGCCATCGCGGGCGTAGGCGTTATGTTCTACGTGCTGATCGCTTTGCGAGCAGAACTCAGGCGACGCGGCCTGCACGGCAGCGATGCGCCCCTGGCCCGCCTGCTCGATCTCGTTGCGCTGGGCACAGTCGCCGATGTGGTTCGCCTCGATGCGAATAACCGCCTGATGGTGGCCCAGGGGCTATCTCGGATCCGATCGGGGCGGGCCCAACCCGGGCTTCTCGCACTGTTCGCCATCGCAGGCCGTGAGCCCCGAACAGCCAGCGCGCAAGACCTCGGCTTTACGGTCGGGCCACGGATCAACGCGGCCGGACGCCTTGCCGACATGAGTGTGGGGATCGAGTGCCTGTTGACCGACGACCCCGCGCAGGCTCAACACCTCGCCGCGTCGCTCGACGCCATCAACCGCCAGCGCCGCGAGGTCGAGCGTACGATGCAAGAGGAAGCCCTCGCGAGCCTGGCTGAAACGCCCGCCCCAGAGCGTCGCGTGATTGTGCTGTCTGATCCGGGATGGCATCAGGGCGTCGTAGGCCTTGTCGCCGGCAAGCTCAAGGAGCGGTTTCACCGCCCGGTCGTGGCGCTAGCGCCGGCCGGTGAGACCTACCGAGGGTCTGGCCGTTCGATCCCGGGGGTTCACCTTCGCGATTGCCTCGACCTCGTGTCGAAGCGACTTCCCGACGCAATTGTTCGATTTGGTGGGCATGCCATGGCCGCAGGCCTGACCCTGCGAACCGAAGCGCTCGAAGCGTTTCGGACGGCCCTCGATCAGGCAGTTGCCGACCTATCAGACCCAGCCGTTTTCCATCGCCAGCACGAAACCGATGGCGAACTGGACCCAGCACTCGCCGACGACCGTCTGATTGACGCACTGGAAGGCCCGGTCTGGGGCCAAGGCTTTGCCGCACCAAGCTTTCACAGCGAATTTCAAGTGCTCGCGCAGCGTGCTGTCGGCACGGGTCACCTGAAGTTAACCCTGCGCAATGCCAGTTCCGGAAACACCCGCAGCGGATCCATCGATGCAATCTGGTTTGGCCGAGCCGAGCCAGCCCCGGACCGCCTGCATGCAATTTGGCAGCCGGTTCGAAACACCTGGCAAGGCCGCAGCAAAATCGAGTTACAGATTCTCCATGCAGAGTCGGCGGAATGATGGCCGCTTGTAGAATAGCGGGTTACGCACCACGCGCACTGATCACACGGGACCCCTCATGGAAGCCGAACGCCTGAACCTTTTGCAAACCACGATCGACGATCTGGCTCGCCGGATCCTCGATCTTCGGGGGTATCTTTGACTTCGATCTAAAGAAGTCGCGTCTCGAGGAGGTCGTTCGGTCGCTTGAAGATCCCGGAGTCTGGAATGACCCCAAACGAGCACAAGAACTCGGTCGCGAACGCAAGTCCCTCGAGGACGTCGTTCTAAGTCTGCAAAAGCTCGACACGGCTGCCGGCGAGGCGCACGAACTCTTCGACATGGGCGCCGCAGAAGACGACGACGACACCCTGATCGCGGTTGAAACAGATATCGAGCAAGTCCGCGCGGGTGTTGAGGGCCTTGAATTCCGGCGGATGTTCTCCAACCCCGCGGACCCCGCCAACTGCTTTGTCGATATCCAGGCGGGTGCAGGCGGCACGGAGGCGCAGGACTGGGCGTCGATGTTGCTGCGCCAGTACCTCAAGTACTGCGAGCGCAAGGGATTCAAAGCAGAGTTGCTCGAAGAAAGCGAGGGCGATATCGCAGGGATTAAGAGCGCCACAATAAAGGTCGAAGGTGAATACGCCTTTGGCCACCTGCGCACCGAAACTGGCGTTCATCGTTTGGTCCGCAAGAGCCCGTTTGACTCATCCGGGGGACGCCACACCTCATTCGCGTCACTCTATGTCTACCCCGAAATCGACGATTCATTTGAAGTCGATATCAACCCGGCCGATGTCCGAATCGATACGTTTCGCGCCTCTGGGGCTGGCGGTCAGCACATCAACAAGACCGACTCTGCAGTTCGGATGACTCATATGCCGAGCGGCATCGTGGTGCAATGCCAAAATGACCGTTCCCAACACCGCAATCGGGATGAAGCCTGGGGCATGTTGCGAGCCAAGCTCTACGAACTCGAAATGCGCAAGCGCATGGAGGCCCAGCAGGAGTTAGAGGCCACCAAAACCGATGTCGGGTGGGGCCATCAAATCCGTTCGTACGTTCTGGATCAGAGCAGAATCAAAGATCTTCGAACGGGCGTCGAGGTCAGCGCGACCCAAAAAGTGCTCGACGGTGATCTAGATCCTTTTATCCAGGCGAGCCTCAAGCAGGGACTCTGATCTCAGCGCATAAACTCGCGAACATAGTCGGCACCGAGCCCAACAGCCTCAAAATGCGCGCGATATTTCTCGATTCGAGTAAAGACGTCGTCATATCCCGTGGAATTACCCTGCGGGTCGACGTACATCAGCGCGCCATGCACCGTAAAGAGCGTCACCATGTCCGTGCAGTCATCGGGTACGACCAGGGTGTGGGTTTCGCCAGGCGGCTCAAACACGTAGCTGCCGGCGCGCGCAACCCACTCATGCTCCAGATAGAGCCACTTTCCACGAATCACGTAGGCATGGACCTGGCCCGAGTGCCGGTGGCGCTGCAGGAGACCCGAGCGACGCACGCGCAGCAAATGAACGTAAAAGCCGCCCGTGACGTTGAGGTGAATCGGGCGCGACCAGATGCCCTCCGAAATCGGCGCCCACAAGCGTTCGTCACCGTCCATCAGATCATGCTGAATCATGTCAAGGGTCATGCCCCAGGGCTGAGGCTTCTGGTAAGGAACGCAATCGCCTTGCAAGGCTCCAAAATCAACCGGCTTATTCATCAATTGTTCCATTTGTTGACTGCCGAAATTTTACTGTATCGCCCGGGCTGACCGCCCTCCGGAGAATGAATTGATGTCTGACGAAGACCAACTGCCGATCCCCAGCGAGTCCCATGTATTGGCAGAACGCCGCGCCAAACTGAGCGCGCTTCGCGAACAAGGCAACGCATTTCCCAATGACGTGAGGCCGACGCATCAAATCGCCGAGATCAACACCCGCTTTGCCACCCATACCCGCGACGCCCTGGAGGCCGAGCCGGTTCAAGTCAAAATCGCTGGTCGGATGGTGCTGAAGCGGGTCCAGGGCAAAGCCAGTTTTGCCACCTTGCAAGATGGCTCTCACCAACTCGGCGCGGATGCCAACCACGACGGCCGCTTGCAGTTATGGATGAATGACGACGGCGTTGGCGCTGCAGAACATGAGGCCTTCAAACACTGGGACCTCGGCGACATCGTGTATGCCGAAGGGGTCCTCTTTAGAACCCAGCGCGGCGAACTGTCGCTCCGTTGTCAGGCTCTGCGACTCGTCACCAAATCGATCCGCCCCCTGCCCGACAAGTTCCACGGCCTGACTGATACCGAAATCCGCTACCGTCAGCGCTATGTCGATCTGATCGTGACCGAGTCGACCCGACGGACCTTCGTTACCCGTTCTCGAACGCTTGATGCCTTGCGTCGGTTCATGACTGATCATCGGTTTCTGGAAGTCGAGACACCGATGTTGCACCCCATCCCGGGTGGCGCTTCGGCCAAGCCTTTTGTGACGCATCACAACGCACTCGATCAGGCGATGTTCCTGCGCATCGCCCCCGAGCTTTACCTGAAGCGACTCGTAGTCGGCGGTTTCGAGCGGGTCTTCGAGATCAATCGTAACTTCAGGAATGAAGGCGTCAGTGTTCGCCACAACCCTGAGTTCACGATGATGGAGTTCTACGCCGCCTACACCGACTATCGCTGGATGATGGATTTCACCGAGCAGGTCCTCCGAGCAGCTGCGCTCCACGCGTGCTCAACAACCGAGTTGCAATACCAGGGTCGGGCACTCGATCTGGGCAAGCCATTCGAGCGCCTCACGATTGTTGACGCAATCCGGACCCACGAGCCGTCCCTTGCCAACGCAGCTTTTGATGATCGCGACTGGTTGGTCCACGCCCTCGGTGAGCGCTCCGTCAACGTCGCGAAAACGCCGCACCTCAAGAACGCCGGGATTGGCGCCTTGCAACTGGCATTGTTTGAGGAAACCGCTGAAGCGAAACTCTGGGACCCGACCTACATCATCGACTATCCCGTCGAAGTATCCCCGCTGGCTCGAGAATCCGCCGATGCACCGGGCGTGACCGAACGGTTTGAACTTTTCATTGCCGGCCGCGAGATTGCGAATGGCTTTTCCGAATTGAATGATCCTGAAGATCAGTCGGATCGCTTTCTGGCGCAGGCCCGGGCGAAAGAGGCAGGGGACGAAGAGGCGATGTACTACGACGCCGATTACGTTCGCGCGCTCGAGTACGGGATGCCGCCTGCTGGGGGCTGCGGGATCGGAATCGACCGACTGGTCATGCTTTTGACCGACGCGCCCAGCATCCGCGACGTGATTCTGTTCCCCGCCCTACGCAACGAAATTGCCGTACGCCACGAGACCGACGTGAACTAAATCGAACTAGATCGCGTCCTCGTTGGTCTCCCCGGTCCGGATCCGGATGACCTGTTCGACGGCAGTCACAAAAATCTTTCCGTCGCCGATGCGCCCGGTTCGGGCCGCCTTGACGATGGCATCGATGGCGCCATCGAGCGCGCTGTCGGAGACCACTACCTCAATCTTCACTTTAGGCAAAAAGTCGACCACGTACTCGGCGCCCCGATAGAGCTCTGTATGCCCCCGCTGGCGGCCAAAACCCTTCACTTCGGTGACGGTCAATCCGGTAACCCCCACATCGCCCAGCGCCTCTCGAACTTCGTCGAGTTTGAACGGCTTGATAATCGCTGTGATCCGTTTCATGGTCAGTTCTCCTTGGTCAAGCAGTCGGGATGCTCTCACGAAATCGCGATGTGATCGGATAGCGCCAATCACGTCCAAACCCGCGGTGGGTCACCCGGATACCGACCGGCGCCTGGCGACGTTTGTACTCATTGATCCTCATCAAACGCACAACGAGACTCACGGCCTCGGGTGGAAATCCAGCCGCTACGACGTCTTCAGCTGGCAAACCCTGCTCCATGTAAAGCTCGAGAATGCCATCCAACAAGTCGTAGGGCGGTAACGAATCCTGATCGGTCTGGTCTGGCCGGAGCTCGGCCGAAGGCGGTCGGTCAATGATACGGCTTGGAATTATTTCACCGGCAGTTGCATTCGCAACCATTGCAGGCGTGTGGCCATTGCGCCAGCGGCAAAGGCGCCACACCGTGGTCTTCAGCAAGTCTTTGATCACAGCGAAACCGCCCGCCATATCGCCATACAGGGTGCAATAACCGGTGGCCATTTCGCTCTTATTGCCAGTCGTCAGAACGATCGATCCGTGACGGTTCGAAAGCGCCATTAGAAGCGTCCCTCGGATGCGGGCCTGCAGGTTCTCCTCGGTCGTATCGGTACTGCTGCGCCCGACCAGTTCATTGGCCAGTAAATCATGGAACGCCTCAAATGGGCCGGCAATCGGGATCTCGTCATAACGAACACCAAGGCGCTCAGCCATTTCGCGGGCGTCGATCCACGAAATATCTGCGGTGTAACGGCTGGGCATCATGACTGCCCGCACGCGATCGGCGCCCAACGCATCGACAGCGACGGCCATCGTCAATGCAGAGTCAACCCCGCCCGAGAGCCCGAGCAACGCGCCGGGGAAACCGTTCTTGCCGAGATAATCGCGAACGCCCAACACCAATGCCGAATACACCTGTTCATCGAGCGGGAGCGCTGGCTCGATCCGTCCGGAAAGCTTAAGCGCGCTGGCCCGGCCTCCCTTCGCAACGTCTGCGTCAACCACATCCACCAACAGCAAATCCGTCGCGAACTGCCGCGCCTGCGCCCGTATCGTGCCCTGAGCGTCGAGGGCAAAGGACCCACCATCAAACACCAGTTCATCCTGCCCACCCACGAGGTTTGCTGCGATCAGGGCGCATCCCAAGCTGCAGACATTCGCCCGAGCCGTCTCGAGTCGCAGCGGCTGCTTGTCCAGGTGGTAGGGGCTGGCATTGAGCGCCAAGATCAGTTCAGCGCCCTCTTCCCGGGCGCGGGCTGGGACCTCTGCACGCCAGAAATCCTCACAGATCAGAATGCCAACCTGAATCCCTCGGACCTCGATCACGCACGAGTGCCTTCCTGGCGTGAAATAGCGTTGCTCATCAAATACGTCGTAGTTTGGCAATTCCTGCTTGAAATACTCCGCGATGACTTGTCCGCCCCGGACAACAGTTGCCGCATTGTGTCGGCAGCCAGCACGCTCGACCGCCTGGCCCACAACGAGCACCAGATCGGGCCATGCTTGAGTCGCGCTGAGCAATCGATCAAACGCCATCTCACCGCTTCGATAGAATGCGGGACGCAGTAGCAGGTCCTCTGGCGGATATCCGGCCAGAGCCAGTTCCGGCGTCAGAACCAGGTCGGCACCTGCTGCATGGGCCGCCCGGGTCGATTCCAATAGTTGTGACAGGTTCCCCTCGAAGTCGCCAACGACGGGGTTGCATTGCAAAGCAGCAATTCGAACGCGGGAGCGCGGATTCATCGTGAACGGTTCGACATTGAAAGACCTAGAATATCGCACGGAGATCGTCGGACGTATCGCCGACTTGGATCGGGTGCAGTGGGCTGAGCTGATTCAGGCTGATGCAGCCGATCGGAGCGCCGTCTGCCCCCTCGGTCATCCCTTCGTTCGGCACGAGTGGCTCGACGCCCTCGAATCGAGTGGCTCGGCCAGCCCCGAGACCGGTTGGACGCCCTTACACCTGCTATTGCGAAGCGACGATGGCACCCTCATGGGCGCGGCCATCCTTTATGCCAAAGACCACTCATGGGGCGAGTTCGTCTTCGATCATGCATGGGCGAACGCCCATCAACGTAATGGGATTCCGTATTACCCCAAGCTCGTGGCCGCCATCCCATTCACACCCGTGGCGGGTCCGCGATTAATTGCGCGCAACGCGGACGTGCGGGCAGCACTCGCAAAAGCACTGCCCATAGTCGCCCGATCGGGGCAGTTGTCGTCGGTTCACCTGCTCTTTCCGCAAGCAGCCGACGAAGCCGCGCTGGCCATCGCGCCCGAACCCCCATCGGAGCCAGACCAACCCAGCGACGCCGACCAAGCCGACCAAGCCGACCAAGCCGACCAAGCCGACCAAGCTGACCACGCTGACCACAGCGACCATTGGCTGCGCCGAAACGGTGTCCAGTTTCACTGGCAATCCGACCGCTGGACCGATTTCGAAGACTTTTTAAATTCCATGGCGCAACCGAAGCGCAAAAAAATTCGTGCCGAGCGGCGCAAAGTCGCCGAGGCTGGGGTCACCGTACGCGTTGTCGATGTCGCTCAAAGTCGCGCCGAAGAGCGCGCGTTCTTCATCGCTTGTTATGATAGAACTTATTACGAACATGGTGGTCCGCCTTATCTGAATCATGAATTTTGGAATCAGGTGTTCGATACGATGCCCGAGCACTTTGCGCTCGTGCTCGCACACGCGGGGGACCGTCTGATCGCGAGCAGCCTGATCGCGCACGACGGCATCAACGCCTGGGGACGTTACTGGGGCGCGATGGAGCGAGTCCCCTGCCTGCATTTCGAATGTTGTTATTACGCGCCGATCGAGTGGGCGATCGCGCGCGGGCTTCAGCGATTTGAGGGCGGCGCACAGGGCGAACACAAGTTGGCGCGGGGACTGCTGCCGGTGGCTACATCGTCCTACCATTGGTTATCCCATCCAGCGTTTGAGACCGCCATTGAACGCTGGTTAAATCGAGAACGATCGGGTGTCGCGCACTACCTCGATGAACTCGACGAGCGGAGTCCCTTACGCGATTCGCGTGGAGAAACCGCTTAAGGCAATCCGAAGCTTGTGCGGTTTGACCGGCGTTAGTCACTACTGTGGGGGCTTCAATGAGGGTCGAGACCTCTTGGAGACCGCGCCATGTCCAGCGACCTGACGCTGCAGTTCTCGGCACTATGCGGGCTGACCGCCGTTGGTTACGGCTTTTTTCAGCGCCGCTGGATTCTCGGGCTTTCCCCGGGCAACGCCCGGATGCAATCCATCGCCGGGGCCATCCAGCAGGGCGCCGCCGCGTACCTCGCGCGGCAGTACCGAACCATTGCCGTCGTTGGCGCGATCCTTTTCGTGATCCTTGCGTTGATTCCAGCGCTTGGAATGGCGACCGCATGGGCGTTCGCACTCGGAGCGATTCTTTCCGGAGCGTGTGGATTCATCGGAATGAATGTTTCCGTGCGGGCCAATGTACGCACTGCTCAGGCTGCCACACTGGGTATACCAGAGGCTCTGAACGTCGCGTTTCGGGGCGGCGCCATCACCGGGATGCTCGTCGTTGGACTGGGTCTCTTAGGCGTCAGCGCGGTGTTCTGGGTCCTCACACGCGACCTCGAGACTGGTAGCGCCATGACGGGGGCAGCGGCAGGCACCGAGCTATCGGAGCGGCTCAGGCCCCTGATGGGATTTGCCTTCGGGTCGTCACTGATCTCGATTTTTGCTCGCCTGGGTGGCGGCATCTTCACGAAAGGCGCTGATGTCGGAGCCGATTTGGTTGGCAAGGTCGAGGCGGGCATCCCCGAGGACGACCCCCGTAACCCCGCGGTCATTGCCGACAACGTGGGCGACAACGTGGGCGACTGCGCTGGAATGGCCGCTGATCTCTTCGAAACCTATGCCGTTACGCTCATCGCCACCATGGTCCTGGGCGCTCTTGCGGTGCCGGCTGCACCCAAGGCGGCTGCGTTGTATCCGATCGCCCTGGGCGGTTTTTCAATCCTCGCCTCCATCGTCGGTTGCCAGTTTGTGCGCGCAACGCCTGGTATGAAACAGGTCATGCCAGCGCTCTACAAGGGTCTTGCAGTCGCCGGGGTACTTTCTCTGATTGGCTTCTACTTCATCACCCAGGCCGTCATGCCAGACAACGCTATCCAGGAGACGGGTAGTCAGATCCGACTGTTCGGGGCCGCGACGGTGGGACTGATTCTGACGGCCGCCCTGGTCTGGATTACGGAGTACTACACCGGCACCGACTACGCCCCCGTAAGACATGTTGCGCAAGCCTCCACGACCGGCCACGGGACCAACATCATCGCTGGACTTGGCGTCTCGATGCGCTCCACCGCATGGCCCGTACTTTTTGTCTGCATGGCGATTCTGGCCGCACACGGACTGGCCGGCCTGTATGGCATCGCAACCGCGGCCATGGCGATGCTATCGATGGCTGGCATCATCGTCGCTCTGGATGCGTATGGCCCCATCACCGACAACGCCGGCGGAATCGCCGAAATGGCCAATCTACCCGAGCATGTTCGACAAGTCACCGATCCGCTTGACGCGGTTGGCAACACCACCAAGGCCGTCACCAAAGGCTATGCCATCGGATCCGCAGGGCTCGCTGCACTCGTGCTCTTCGCCGATTACACCCACGCGCTCGAATCGGCCGGCCACCACGTGGTCTTCGATCTTTCGAACCCATTAGTCATCGTTGGCCTCTTTATCGGAGGCCTGATCCCCTACCTGTTCGGAGCGATGGCGATGGCAGCCGTCGGCCGAGCGGCCGGCGCGGTTGTCGAAGAAGTACGGCGGCAGTTTCGGGAGATCAAAGGCATCATGGAAGGCACCGCGCAGCCAGAATATGGCCACGCGGTCGACCTGCTAACGACGGCTGCCATCCGCGAAATGATGTTGCCCTCACTCCTGCCGGTCGTGGTGCCGGTAGCCGTTGGCCTGTTACTTGGGCCCGAGGCCTTGGGTGGCCTCTTAATGGGCACCATCGTCACTGGGCTCTTTGTGGCCATTTCCATGTGCACTGGCGGGGGCGCCTGGGACAATGCCAAGAAATATATCGAAGAGGGGCACTTTGGCGGCAAGGGGTCCGAGGCCCACAAGGCCGCCGTGACGGGGGATACGGTCGGCGATCCCTACAAGGACACTGCTGGTCCGGCGATCAATCCCCTCATCAAGATCATCAACATCGTCGCGTTGCTGATCGTCCCCCTGCTCCGTCCGGGGTTGCTCAACCCAGGAGGTGGCTAGAGAGTGGCTTCGTAGCGACGCATTCCGTCGACGATTTCTTGCTTGGCGGATTCGGGGCCTTCCCAACCATGTACCTTGACCCACTTGCCGGCCTCAAGGTCCTTGTAGTGCTCAAAGAAATGTTGAATCGTTTTCAGACGCAACGGGTTGAGATCTTCAGGCTTTTGCCAATGGGTGTAGATCGGGAGAATCTTGTCCTCTGGCACCGCCAGTAACTTCGCATCGCCACCGGCCTCGTCGTCCATCTTGAGGACGCCAATCGGGCGGCAACTCACCACAACTCCTGGAATCAATGCGAATGGTGTAATCACCAGGACGTCGACTGGGTCCCCATCATCGGCGATTGTCTTCGGCACGTATCCGTAGTTACAGGGGTAGTGCATCGACGTGCCCATAAAGCGGTCGACAAAAATCGCACCGGTCTCTTTATCGACCTCGTACTTGATCGGATCTGAATTCATCGGGATTTCAATAATCACGTTGAAGTGCTCAGGGGCTCGATGCCCTGCCCCGACTCGATCAAGATTCATGCGGTACTCCGATACGGCGATAGATTTCAAGCGCGAGATGATAACAAGTCGTCAGGCGTCGATCGCCGGCGCCACCACCGGTGCGCCGATTGGAGACGACATACTCAAGCCAACACCCCTGCTCCCAGACGCCGATTCAGCGCTTGCTATCGCACTCGCGCGCCAGTGTTCCGCGGCCAGCGCCGCCTCGCCCAAGGCCTCATGCAGGCGGGCCAACGCCCCATGGATTGACGCTGACCCCGGGGCGAAGCGTAACGCTTGCGTCAGATATTCGCGCGCTTTACCCCACAACTTTTCAAGAAGACAAAGTTCACCAAGAAGCAGGAGTAAGCCGCTCTCGGTTGGATAACGCGCCCGCCATTGCTCGGCGCGTGCCAAGCGATCGCGCGGCGCCACCCCTTCGATCCGCGCATATTGAGCCCCGAGGCGGGACGACCATTCCTGTTCAAGTACCGCTTCAATAATCCGGCAAGCGGCATCCCGGTCCCCTGCCCGAGCAAATGCGCGGGCGGCCGCATCCGCAATCGGTGTGACCTGTCGATCTCGTTCAGCGACGTCATTCCAGAGTCGACGCACCAAAGCCAGATCGTCGGTGGCGGCGTCAAACACCGAGGTATGGGCCGTAATCCGTAACCGCATAGACACCGTCGGATGCAGCGCATCGCGCTTGTCCAACGAACGCAGGGTTCGCAACACTGCCGACCAATTTCCGGCCTGCTCATACGCCCGCAACGCCACGCGTTGAGCGTAGAGATGCCGCGCACCACCCGCTTGCATCGCAGTCAGTGCCTCGATCGCGGACTCGGCCCGACGTTCCTCCACCGCCAACTCAGCGCGGGTCATCAGCAGGGCCTGCTGCAAACTGGCATCGTCGGAGACCCGATTCAGCCAGGCATCACGGCGACTAAATTCCTGCAGACGATGCGCCGCGCGTGCCGCAACTAATGCCGCTGTCCCAGCCAATGCCGGAACCTCTTGAGCCGTCTGCGCCATGCGCTCGCTACGACCGAATCGTCCCTCAAAAAATGCCAATACCGCATCGCGCAGGGCATTGGTTGCTAACTGTGCGCGGCGGCGTTCTCGGTACTCGCGTACTCGACCGGGCAACTCCAGCGCACGCCGAATTCCGATCAGGAACAGGTGAAAAAACACAAATCCCACGGTCAGGATAAGGGCAACCAGATTGACCGAAGCATCGACCCGATAAGGCGGCCAGAGAATCGACACGTTGCCGATATTGACGCGCGCGAGTAGGGCCACCGCCACCGCGACTGCGAAAAGCAACATCGACCAGATTAACCAACGCATCGCGAACCTAGCCTGGCTCGCGGGCAGCCCGCACCAATCGGATCGCGGAGAGACTCTGATGAATCGAGGGCAACGGGACGTTACTGCTGACCGAACGAATCTGACCCAGGGTCAGGATGGCCTGCGCAACCAAACCCTGGTCGCGGTCAAACCAGTGCTCGAGCGTTTCAGCAGCCTGCTCGAGATCAAAGCGGAGAACAACATCGTTTCGGGTCAATAACGCCCAACGGGCCTGGGCAAGTCGCAGCTTGAGATTTTCGCGGACAAACCAGGCCTGCTCGGGCGCTAGCAACATCGCATCTGGCCGGTCAATTCGGCGCACGCGCACCCAATGGCCAAGTTCCTGAAAAACGAGCGACCAATCGGCAAGACGCCTCGTCCATCCCTCAGGCCCCAGGCCAAGTAATGCAGCGATCCGGGCTGGGCTAAGCCGGCTATCCGACGCTGATTCCAACGGCGATCCCGACGCCGATCCCGACGCTTCAGCGATTGTTGCCGTAGGCTTCTTCACCTGAGGGCTCGCTCGGCCATCGGGCTTGCCCGGCACCCGAGGCTCCGATAACAAGGGCATCTTGTCGATGCCCTCAGAGATCGTCTCGAGTTTTGCCGCAAGCGCGCCCACATCCACCGCCTCAGCTTGCCGCAATAGCACCAGATCGGCCGCCACAGCCCGCCGGATCGGCGATTGCGGGGGTAGTCGGATTCGGTCGAGCCTCGCGTCCGCCTCCTGAAGTGCAAGCAGCGCCGCGCGCACATTCCCGCCCAATTGCAATTGTTGAGACGCCGACACCATTGTTGACTCCACCTCGGCCAAAACCGCATCGTTACGTGATTGCGCCAGTTCCTGATAAAGCCGTTCGAGTTGCGCCTGCTGCGCCACCGAATCACTCAGTTTGGCCTCAAGTGCCGCAAGCCGATTTTGAGAATCGCGCAGCGCGTCCGTGGCCTGCCGCAACTGTGAACCCGTATCTGCGAGATTCCTTTCCGCCCCCTGCAATCGACGCACCACCTCGCGCTCAACGACCTCTGCACGCTTCGCAACCCACCATCCACCGAGCAGAGTCAAGGCAACCGCAATCGCCGAAAGCAGGAGTGGCCGGTCAATCGCCGGCAGGGACCAACGCCAGCGCCAAAGATTTGGCCGGGGCGGTTCTTCAAGCATGACCACCGACTCGAGTCTGGCTTCCGCCGTAGAGGCGGCGGCGAGTCCATCCGGCCCCGCCATTGCGGGCGCAGCACTGCCTTCAGTCAGGGGGATTTTCGGGGGGTTGACCACAGGTTCGATGATAACGCGGCGTGCAGAGCGGACGCCCCCGGCGCGATTCGCTGAGTCGAATGAAAACCCGCATCGATCAACGATTGCTCGATACGGGGATGAATCGTGAGAAAAGGCTGCGCATGCATCCACCGCCGCACCTTGATCGGCCAGTCCGATGCAAGACGATTCAGGGCGGCAGCCGTTGGTGCTTGGGTTACCACTCCAACCCAGGCAGCCTGTTCCTGACAGAGTGCATACAAACGCTCGACGGCTGCACTGTCGGGCTCGCAAAAATGATTGCGATAAGCCGTCAGATATTCACACAAGATACCCATTGCCAGAAATTCTGCTGCCCAATCGGTCCCGCTCGTCGACCCTCCAATAACCAGGACCCGACGGGGTCTGACGCCCTCCTCCAGAATTGAGTCCAGCAATGAACGAGCGTCCCAGGGGGATTGCTTTGGAGCCAATCGGCGTACCGACGGTGTTAAACCTCCGGTCGTCAAGGCGTCGAGGGTCCCAGGTCCCACCGTAGCCACTGCAATGGCGTCAGACCATTGACTCAGATCGGACGATGGAGCCTCGCCCTGAAAAGCCACGACTGCACTTGGACTCACGAAAACAACAAGATCCCAAGTCGGCTCCTCTGGAGCGGCGCGATCACGCGAACAAAAAATCCGCGATCGAACCACCGCGACGGCGTCGACAAAAGGGGCGGTCTCGAGAGTCGAAAACGGAAGCACCAGGGGCTCGTAGCCTTGTCGCGACAAACCGGCAGCGATGGTGACCACTCTCGGCGCCGGCTGAGTCAATAGGACGAACCGGTCGCTGGAAGTCATCAACCCAGCACTCGCGCTCAGGACGCCAAAATCGCCTCGGCGCCCTGGTCGCGTAATGCAAGCGCGGCCTGCTCGCCGAGCGCTTCCGCCGCCGCCAAGGTCTCCTCGCTCGTCTCAAGCACCACGCGGGCAATCCTTGCCCCGTTGATCGACGCGACCAAGGCTTCTAGACGCAACCCGCCCAACGCCTCTCGAGTCGCGAAGGCAGCCAGTGGAACCCGGCAACTCCCGCCCAAGGCCCGCGAAACCGCGCGTTCAGCGGTAACCGCCAATCGGGTATCGCGGTCTTCAAGCGTCGATAGCATCGCAGCCATATCCTCGCGATCCGACCGAATTTCGATCCCCAAAGCCCCCTGGCCCGGCGCCGGCAGGCTGTCGACCGGCGGAATAACAGCGCGAATTCGGTCGGCAAGACCCAGGCGCTTTAACCCCGCAGCCGCCAGCACAATCGCGTCAAACTCACCCCGATCGAGCTTGGCCAGCCGAGTGTCGAGGTTCCCGCGGAGCGGGAGAACTTCACAGTGCGGAAACCGGGCTCGCAGCAAAGAGGCGCGACGCAAGCTCGACGTCCCAATTCTTGCACCGGCAGGCAAGGCCTCAAACGACGCATAAACGGGCGAAACGAAGGCGTCTCGCGGATCCTCACGGGGCAAGATCGCAGCCAGCGAGAAGCCCTCGGGCAACTGCATCGGAACATCCTTAAGGGAGTGCACCGCAAGATCGGCGCGCCCATCCATCAACGCCGTCTCAAGTTCCTTGGTGAACAGGCCCTTGCCACCGACCTCGTGCAGCGCACGATCAAGAATCTGGTCGCCTTGAGTCGTCATCCCGAGCAAGGTGACGGCCCCATCAGGCAAACCAACCGACAACAACGACCGAACATGTTCGGCCTGCCAAAGCGCCAGCCGACTCTCGCGGGTGGCAATGACGACACGCTTCGTGGAAGACTCCAGCACCACGATCCCCTTCTTGTTCAAAGGGCCCCGATGTTACACCGCCCCCCGGCCGCGGGGATCTAGGACACCAGCCCCTTGACCATAGACCATTGCCGACGCGAGACCGGCAGCCGCTCAGTGATTTCGCGTAAGACGACCTGCCAATACGGATCCCCCCCCTCGCTCTCAACCTGAGCTACCCGCTCAAACCCGCCAATGGAGTCTCGGGCGACCAGCGCATTGCGATGAATCCGAACGAAGCGTTCTCCGAACTCTTCCTCGAGCGCGGTGAGAGATTCCTCAATCAGGTATTCACGCTCGACCGTACGGACCGTGATGTATTTCAGTTCGGCCTTGAGATAAATCACCTGCTCAACGGGCACCAAAATCACCCGTCCACGCTCATGCACCGAGAGGTGCCGGCGACGGGTGAGCGTCGCGCGAGCCAATTGATCGATCGCCTGCCAGTGCTCGGCGGGACGAATCGTGAGCGCTCGACGGAGCGCAGCCAGTAGGCGCTGAGCTCGCACTGGCTTTAGGAGGTAATCAACCGCGTTTAGTTCGAACGCCTCGACGGCAAATTCGTCATGTGCCGTCACGAACACCACGAGGGGCTGGCTACGATCGGGTTCGGCATGCACACGTGCGGACATATGGCGCGCGAGTTCAAGGCCTGACATCCCCGGCATTTGCACGTCGAGCAAGACGATGCCTGGCCGCTGTGAATCAATCAATGCCAACGCGTCCGATGCGTTTCCCGCTTCACCCACGATGCGATGAGGGAATTCATCGCCCAAGTCTGCCAGGAGTTCACGAAGGCGTCGGCACGCCGGCTCTTCATCATCAACAATCAGAATACTGGTTTCAGTCATGGCGCCCCCGGCGTTCGGATCGGTAGGGAAAATCAAGCGTGAGGCGGAACCGATCCCCTTGGGTGTCCATCCGGAGTTCAGCTTCCATGTCGAACAGCAGCATTAATCGTTCTCGCACGTTGGACAGCGCCATCTGGTTACCCATTCGCCCCGAACCCAAGCCTTTTGATGGCAAAGGGTTGATGATTTCGAGGCGAATCCGATTACCCATCAAGCGCCCAGAAATTTCGATCTGACCCGCGACCGCCAAGGGTTCAATCCCATGATGTACCGCGTTCTCGATCAACGGTTGAATCAGCAAGGAAGGCACCAGGGCATCCATGGGGAGGTCAGCCAAAGCCCACCGGACTTGAAGACGGGGATTGAGCCGCAGGGTTTCGATCGCGAGGTATTGGCGGCAGGTTTCGATTTCTGCGGATAAGGGCACGAGCTCGCGGGTGTCGCGCATGAAGACCCGGAACAACTCAGCCAGATCCTGCAACGTGGACTCCGCCTGTTGCGGATCTGAACGCAGCAGGCCAAGCACCGTGTTGAGACTATTGAACAAAAAGTGCGGTCTGATCCTGGCCTGCAACGCGATCAACCGAGCCTCAGACAACGAGGGGGAGTAAGCCCTAGCCCGCAACTGAAAGTGGTTCAGGATGGCGAAACTCGCCGCAACGCTGGCCAGCATGCGAAGACCGATCCAAAGCTTGGGTTCATGGGGCGTCACCGCGCCAAGAAAAATCGACACAGCGCCAGCCAGCCCCATAAAAGCCGCTGGAACCCCGAGCCCAACTGACCACTGAAGCACTCGGGATCGACCGACGACGAAGGGACGCAAAAAGCAAAGAGATGTCAATGCGCCGCCTGCGGTGACCGCGGCAAGGCTTAAGTTTGCGACCAGTAGCGACGACCATGCGGCCAGATGTTCGGCAACCAACAAGGCGCTTATCGCGATGCCGGCCAACAGCAAAAGGACTACACGAAGCGCCACCCCGGGATTGCAGCAATCTGGTAATACCGTCGCCTCAGCGCCATCCACAAGGCGACGAAGCGGATGGGTGGCGCTGGACTGGCTTCGGTTTGGCGCTGAGTGGTTAGAGAATGCCGCGCTTGCGAGGAGTCCAGACTGAGATGGCTGCCGGCGCTCAGGCGGCTTGGGTGTTTCAAATCGGTCGTGGGCGCGCGAGAACAATGGGCTGCACCGGGAGTTGCCCTATATCATCCGTTCAGGAGCCTCTATGACAGACCAACTTTCGCACAAAGCCGACGCTTGGTCGGGACGTTTTTCGGAGCCCATCACCGAGCGCGTGAAGCGTTACACCGCCTCGGTCCGATTTGACCAGCGTCTCGCCCTACAAGACATTGCGGGGTCACTCGCACACGCCAGCATGCTGCATTCGTGCGGAATTCTGACCAGCGGTGATCTGGCAGATATTCAGCGCGGAATGGCCCTGATCCAAGAGGAGATCGCCAGCGGGCAGTTTAGGTGGTCGATTGACCTAGAGGACGTCCATCTCAATATCGAAGCCCGTTTGACCGCTTTGGTTGGCGATGCCGGTAAGCGCCTCCATACGGGTCGTTCTCGTAATGACCAAGTCGCCACCGACCTCCGACTTTGGTTGCGCGAGCGCATTGATGAGACCCAGCACTGGCTCGTTCAGCTACAAAGTGCCCTGATCGATTTGGCCGAGCAGCATGTCGATACCGTCATGCCCGGATTTACCCACCTGCAGGTCGCTCAACCCGTGACTTTTGGCCACCATCTGATGGCCTATGTCGAGCAATTGCGTCGAGACGCCGAACGGATGCATGACTGCCGCAAACGGGTTAATCGCCTTCCTCTCGGCGCAGCGGCCCTAGCCGGAACCCCTTATCCGATTGACCGCCAACTGGTTGCCAACCTTCTTGGATTTGAAGAAGTTTGCGAAAACTCGCTTGATGCCGTCAGCGACCGCGATTTTGCAATCGAATTCTGTGCCAATGCCGCGCTAATCATGACCCATGTGTCGCGGTTCAGCGAAGAACTCGTACTCTGGTCGAGCCCAGCCTTTGGTTTCATTGAACTGGCTGACCGATTCTGCACCGGCAGTTCAATCATGCCGCAGAAGAAAAACCCGGATGTGCCAGAGCTCGCGCGGGGTAAAACCGGTCGGGTCACCGGCAGTCTGGTTAGTCTTCTCACCCTGATGAAGGGGCAACCGCTTGCATATAACAAGGACAATCAGGAAGACAAGGAGCCCTTGTTCGATGCTGCGGACACCGTGATCGACACCCTCGCGATTTTCGCTGAACTGGTTCCAGGGATATCGGTCCATGCGGCCCGTATGCGCGAAGCGGCCACCAGGGGATATTCGACGGCGACCGACCTTGCTGATTATCTGGTCCGGCTCGGACTCCCCTTTCGGGAAGCCCATGAGGCAGTGGCTTTGGCCGTGCGTGCCGCGGTCGATTCGGGCCGGGATCTCACCGACCTTCAACTCGATGAAATTCGCCAGTTCGCACCGAAGGTCGCGCATGCAATCGGCGCGGATGTTTTTGTGGTCCTTGCCCTCGAAGGATCGATCCATTCTCGTCAGCACCTCGGCGGAACAGCGCCCACTCAAGTCCGGGCGGCGATTGCTAAAGCGCGTATCCGATTGACCGAGGCCGGCTGAATCACCTGCCAAACCCTTTAAAACAGTCTAAAACCAAGGGTAAACACGGGTCCCAAAAATCCCTGCAAACCGTCAGGCGCGAGCCGAACGCACCGACAAACCCTCTACAATCTGGATAAGAAGTTCGCTGAAATCTTCATCTTTGAGTTAAAGGAAGTTCGTGATGGATCGACGTCAAATCATCAAAAACACGGGTCTCGCAGGGATCCTCGCGACCGGTGTTGCTCCCGGCATTGTCGGCGCCCAGGCACAAATCCGGTGGCGCATGACTTCGAGTTTTCCAAAGCCACTCGACACCCTGTTTGGCGTGGCCGACGTGTTCTCAAAAAAGGTCAGCGAAATGACCGGCGGGAAATTCGTCATCTCGACCCACGCAGCGGGCGAGATCGTTCCGGCATTCGGGACGATTGACGCCGTCCAGCAAGGTACGGTTGAGTGCGCAGGAACGGCTAGTTACTACTACTTTGGCAAAGATCCGGTCTTTGCTCTGGGTTGCACCATCCCGTTTGGCCTCAATGCGCGTCAAATGACTGCTTGGCTTTACGAGGGCAACGGTCTGACGCTCATGCGCGAATTTTTCCGGCAATACAACATCATGATGTTCCCGATGGGGAATACCGGCTCGCAAATGGGCGGGTGGTGGCGTAAGGAAATCAAGTCGTTGGCAGACGTCAAGGGCGTGAAGTTCCGTACCGGGGGTTTTCCAGGAAAAGTTTGGGAGCGGCTTGGTGGTATCGCTGTAAATCTCCCGGGCGGTGAAATCTATTCAGCCCTCGAAAAAGGGACTGTCGATGCCGCCGAGTGGGTGGGCCCTTACGATGACGAGCGCCTTGGCCTGCACAAAGTGGCCCCTCTCTACGCATACCCGGGCTGGTGGGAGCCAGGTCCCAATATCGACCTGCACGTCAACATCAAAGCTTACGAGGCCTTGTCGCCAGAATATCGGGCAATCATTGAAAACGCCGCTGCCTACGCACACACCGACATGCTGGCGAAGTATGACTCCCGCAATCCGGCCGCGCTGAAGCGTCTGGTGGCTGGTGGCACCAAGCTTTACAAGTTCCCGAAAGACATGATGGACGCTGCCTTTAAAGAGGCGATGGGTCTGTACAGCGAATTGTCTGATACCAACCCGAACTGGAAGAAGATCTACACTGATCTTTCGAACTTCCGCCGCGACTCAAACCTATGGTTCCGCCTGACCGAAGCTGCGAATGACGACTTCATGCAAGCGGCTCGACTGTAAAGAACTGGGGTGAATAGCGCGCTTAGTAAATAGCGCGCTCAATCAACGCGCCATCGGAGTTAAATCCGCTGGCGCGTTTTTTATCACTCTACTTTTTGAGCTTATCCTGCTCGATCGATCGACGCAGGGCTTCCATCGCATCGTCGGCTGACGAATCCCCTGGCTTATCAGCCGACGCATTTCCTGACGGATTGCCAGCCGAATCACCGGAGGCTCCAGGAGGACTGAGCGGATCGCTCAAGACATTTGAGGAATTCGAGTTACTCGTTTCCTCTGGTTTATTTTGAATATCCTGCAACTGCTCGATCGCTTTATCAAGATCGAGTACCTTTTCTTTATCCAGGAACACCGTCACAGTCTGCGGGAAGAAAATCACCACACCCACGAGCAGCAACTGAATAACGATGAAAGGGATCGCTCCGAGGTAAATGTCTCTTGATTCCACCTTGCGAGGTAGGGAGCCATTACGGTGCAGCGTGTCGGAGATACCGCGAAGATAGAACAAGGCGAAGCCGAACGGCGGATGCATGAAGCTGGTTTGCATATTCACGCAAATCATCACGCCGAACCAGACAAGATCGATCCCGAGTTTGGCGGCGACAGGCGCGAGAAACGGAATGATGATGAACGCGATCTCAAAGAAATCGAGAAAGAACGCCAGGAAGAAAATAAAAATATTAACGACAATCAGGAAACCCAACTGACCGCCAGGCAGCCCGGATAAGAGATGCTCGATCCAGATGCCACCATCAACACCCTGGAAAACAAGCGAAAAGACCCGCGAGCCGACCAGAATGAAAACCACCATTGCGGTAATCCGCATGGTGTTGAGTAGGGCCTGCTTAAACAGGTCAAAACTCAACCGGTTATGGATCGCTGCGAGAATAAACGCGCCGGCGGCTCCCATCGCACCAGCCTCGGTTGGAGTCGCAACGGCCGTATCAAGACCGGGCAGGCCCCCCATGCTACCGAGGACGGTAATGATCAGGACAGCAGACGGAACAATGCCGCGCAGGCATTTCATCCAAAGGGCCCAACCGTCGAGCGTGCGTGCTTCCTTAGGCACGCCAGGCACGTGCGAGGGGAGGATCCTCGATAACAGAAAGGTGTAAAGCGCGAACAAGAGTACCTGCAGGATCGACGGCCCCCAAGCCCCCTTGTACATATCGCCAACCGGCTTTCCAAGCTGGTCGGCCAACACGATCAGAACCAGCGACGGCGGAACTAACTGGGTGATCGTCCCAGACGCCGCCAGAACACCTGTGGCGTAGCGCATGTTGTAGCCCCAACGCATCATCACGGGCAAAGAAATCATGGCCATGGCGATCACCTGGCCGGCGACAGTACCCGTAATTGCTCCGAGAATGAATCCAACGATGATGACCGAGTAGCCAAGGCCGCCTCGGACTGGACCAAACAACTGCCCCATCGAGTCCAGCATGTCTTCAGCCAGACCACAGCGCTCAAGGATGGTCCCCATCAGCGTGAAAAAAGGAATGGCCAACAACAACTCATTCGACAAAATGCCGAAAACGTTCAGGGGCAGCGCGGTCATGAAGGAGGCCGGAAACCACCCCATGTGAACCGCAAAAAACCCGCAACCGAGCCCAAGCGCCGTCAATGAAAAGGAGACCGGAAACCCAATTAGCAAGGTAACGACGAGCCCCGCAAACATCAACGGGGCAAAGATATCCATCGTCATTGGAGGGGCCTCTCGTAGTGAAACTCTGACTCGTACCGGTTCATCAACCAGGCCATTCTCTTGATAGCCTCAGAGACGCCTTGGGCGAACAACAGACTAAAGCCGAGTGGCAGCATCAGCATCGCTGGCCAGCGGATCAGGCCACCCGCATTGCTCGAAACCTCGCCACTTGCGTACATCTTTAAAAAAAGCGGTAGTGCAAAATAGATCATGACGGCCATCGATGGCAGCATGAAAAAAAGGAGCCCGAGGAGATCAATCCAGGCCTGAACCCGACCGGAGTACTGGCCATAAAACACGTCAACGCGGACGTGTTCATTGACACGGAGCACCTGAGACGCCCCGAGCATTACGCACGCAGCAAACAAATACCACTGAATCTCTAGGTACGCATTGGAGCTGTAATTGAAGCCATATCGCACCACTGCGTTCAGGGCGCTGATAAAACAAGACGCGCCCATCGCCCACATCGCGATGCTTGCGAAACGGTCGGTTACCCGATCAATGATTCTCATCAACCCCAACAACACGTCCATGTAGTTCTCCGGTCAACCGCGCAACAAGGCACCGGAAATCAACTTAAGGAGGCTCGAGCGGGGAGGCCAAAGCCAATGGTGAGCCGTTGCAGGGCTGGAATCGCTCAGCGATTACGCCCGTGAAACGCAACACCATCGTGAAAGGGCACGAAACTCAGACTGAGGACCAAACAATGGTCCCAATCGAGGTTTCCATGCCCAGATGAAGAGGGTATTCACCGCTCTGGTCATCTATCCGGATTACGGAGTCTACCAAGCCCTGCGAGAAAATGGCGCTCTTAAAGCAAACCGCACAACCAGCGGATGGTGTTCTGCAACGACGTTACAACAACACGAGCATTCAACTGCCTCGTGAAACGATCGCATCAAACGACCGCAACACAAACTACCGCATCAGCCGGCTCATCAGAAAACCCACTGCGATTGCAATGCCGACAATCGCCAAGGGGCGCTGGCGAACCCGCTCGCGAGTTTGAGCCACGAGTCGGTCTTGTATGGCTTGCCAAGCCTCACCACGAGCAACAACTTGATCGGCGGCCTCGTGCACAACAGTCGCCAGGCGATTGACCGTGCGGTGCGCGCGGTGTTTCCTAGCCTGAGCGGAGCCATTGGCATGCTCGGGAGGGCCTTCGGCGGGCACAAGTAGTTTGGCGGACGCGTGCGGGGTGTTGGTTTCCATGGATAGGATCTCGTAAAAGCGGATTGCTCAAACCCATCGGGAGCAAGTGGCGTTCCCCGCAAGGACTATCGATTCGGCTGATTCAGACGACTATCGCCGGCCAGTTTGGCGAGATGCTCGAGGGAAATCCCCAGCATGGCTGCCGCGCGATCCTCAACCCAAGCACACTGGACCAAGGTAGCAAGCGCCAACTGACGTTGAGCCGAATCAATCGACGTTCCGATACGGATGACAACGCCTCGCCGGTCGTTCGAAAAACCGCCTCCTGGCGGAAGCCCGAGAGAACTCCCGACCCTCGGCTCTTGGTGTAACGCAGATTGTTCGGTGCCCGTCTCGTCGTCGATCGGGAGTTCCTCCGCAGTCAGAAACTGATCCGCCAGGATGAAGGCCCTTTGAACCGCGTTTTTCAATTGCCGAACATTGCCTGGCCAGGAAGCGACCTTCCAACGAGCGAGAACTGAATCTCCAAACCGTTTTTGCGCGCCCTCGCTTCGATTGAGCTCCAAAAGAAAATACGACGCAAGAAGTTCGATATCCTCAACGCGCTCGCGAAGTGGCGGCAACCGAACCGGAAATGCATTCAAACGATGGTACAAATCCTCCCGAAGCTTGCCAGCTTGGACGGCCTGCTCGGGGATTCGGTTAGTGGCCGAAATCAGTCGCACATTCGTCTGAATGGGTTGGACACTGCCAACCCGGGTAAATGCACCAGTTTCGAGAACCCTAAGCAGCTTGACCTGCAGCTCGAGCGGCATCTCGGTGACCTCATCCAAAAAAATGGTGCCGCCATCCGCGCGTTCAAAGAAGCCCTTGTGTTGACGATCGGCGCCTGTAAAACTGCCCCGCTCGTGGCCAAAAAGCTCACTTTCGATCAATTGTGCTGAAACGGCTCCACAGTTAAGCGGGAAAAATGGCTGCCGAGAACGACGGCTCAAACGGTGAATGGTTTGGGCAGCGAGTTCTTTTCCGGTGCCGCTCTCGCCGACTAACAACACGGTCGCCGAGGTCGGCGCGACCCTCGCCAGCTGGTCATACAGAGCCGTCATGGCTGGACATCGACCCAACAAGCTACCGAACCAACCAGGTTCGGCCGAGCAATCGGTGCCAATGCCAGCCCCCAGCGGCGCAGCTTCGGGGGACACGCCCACCGAAGCCAGCGCCTGGTGCACCCGCTTCAGCTCGAGCGGCAAGGGCAAAAAATCGAACACACCGGCCCGCAAAGCCAATAAAGCGGTCTCTACCGATGGTTTGGCAGCCATCAAGACCGTAGCCGTCTGTTCTCGGCCGGGAAGATCAGAAATCAACGTGAGCCCCTCCCCATCGGGAAGGCTTTGATTAATGAATGCAATGTTGGGTCGATGTCGGCCAATTTCGATACGGCCCTTCCGAACCGAATCTGCGAGGCTAAGCGTCATGCCCTCGCCGCGAACGATTTCGGACAGACAACGTTGAATCTCGAGATCTGCGTCAACAACCAACGCATGGGCCATCGGGATCCTTTTGGTGAATGCGTCGCGGGGCTCCCCGTCGGCACGAGTGTTCAACTAGAAGCTCGACATGATCGGTCAGCAACCCCCTGTTGGAGCGTGACGAAGTTGACATTCGAATTAAGCGCAGCCAGGAACGACAGTTGCTCTAGTGCTCTTCGCGCAACCGACGGAGACCCCTTATGGGCATGATTGGAATGGACTTACGGGCCCGTCAACAACTGGCCCTCACACCTCGACTGCAACAGTCGGTCAAACTCCTGCAACTCTCCGCAATGGAATTCGAGCAGGCACTCCAGCAGGCCATCGGGAGCAATCCATTTCTCGAAGAAGATGACCCCCATGGCGATCCGGCACCGGGGGCTGACGCCGAAGAATCCGATCGTTCAGCGACTCCACTCGATGCGTCCACCGAGGGCCCTGATGACAATGTCGAAATGATCCCAAGTGCCGGGGAAGGCCTCGAAGAGCGCTTCGATTTCGATGTCCAGTCCGAACGGTCCGGTAACGGTCAGGATTCAGAAGAAAGCGACTGGACCGATTGGGCCGAAACAACGACCTCGCTGCGCGATCACTTGCAGCAGCAGCTGCTGAGCGTCAGGCTAAATTCCCGGGACCTCGAAATGGCTGGCCTGATCATCGAAGCGCTCGACGAAGACGGTTACCTTCGGCAGTCCCTGGAGGAACTCGCGCAGGTCTCCACACTCACGCCTCAAACTGAGCCCGAGGAGTTCCTTACCCCCCTCAAATTGATCCAAAACATGGACCCAGCAGGCGTCGGTGCCCGGGACCTCTCCGAGTGTCTGGCAATACAACTTCGTGAGCAACCGCCCAGTCCGGAACGCGAAATCGCACTCACGATCGCTCTTCACCACTTGGGCGCGCTTGCCCGTCGTGAATTCGCGCGGCTCCAACAAGCTGTCGGTTGCAATGAACCTGCCCTGCGTTCGGCGCACGCCAAGATACGCCGCTTGAACCCCCGCCCCGGTGCCGCTTTTTCCAAAGCCGATGCCCGCTATGTGGTTCCCGACGTGATCGTCAGACGTCATCGCCAGCAATGGGTGGCCACCATTAATCCCGCGGTTCTACCGACTATCCGTGTCAACCGGCGTTATGCGGAAATTTTTCGTCGGGCACGCGACGCCAGTCACGCACAACTCGGCCAGCAACTTCAGGAAGCTCGATGGTTGGTACGCAATACCGAACAACGATTCGCCACGATTCTTCGTGTCGCAGAGACCATCGTCGCGCGCCAAAAGAATTTCTTCGACTATGGCGACGTCGCCATGAAACCGCTTGGACTGCGTCACATTGCGATCGAACTCGACCTCCACGAATCAACGATCTCGCGGGCTACCGGCAACAAATACATGTCGACCCCTCGCGGTATGTTCGAGTTCCGCCATTTCTTTTCCCGTGAACTCGATACCGATACCGGTGGGACCTGCTCAGCCACCGCCATTCGGGCGCTACTTCGCGAAATGATTACCGCCGAAGACCACGCAGCACCACTATCTGACGTCCGTCTGGCTGACCAGCTAGCGTCACAGGGCATTCAGGTCGCCCGACGAACGGTCACCAAGTACCGCCGTTTGATGCAGGTACCGCCCGTTGAACTGCGACGCCTGAACTAAGCCTGAGGCTGAGCCTGAGGCTGAGCCTGAGGCTGAGGCTGAGGCTGAGGCTAAGGCGCCTGAACTGAGCGCCGTCGAAATGACTCGTAAAGGACAATGCCCGATGCAACCGCCACGTTCAGACTCTCAACCTGACCCGCCATCGGGATCGACACCACCTCATCACATCGATCACGCACCAACCGCCGAAGCCCCGACCCCTCCGCACCCAAAACCCATGCGGTTGCGGGCGTCAGTTCCACTTCCCACAAATTTACCTCAGACTGGTCGGCTGTTCCGATCACCCGAATGTCGCGATCCTGAAGCTCAACGACGGTCCGAGCAAGGTTGGTCACCATGACATAGGGGACGTTTTCGGCGGCACCTGCTGCGGTACGGACAGCCACATCGGTGAGAGAACAGGCCCTGTCCTTGGGTGCAATAACTGCGTGAGCACCCGCCCCATCTGCAACTCTCAAACAGGCGCCAAGATTTCGGGGGTCGGTGACCCCATCCAACAACAGAAGTAGCGCTGGGCCCTGCAACCCGTCGAGCAACGCATCAAGGTCGGTAACGGGTTCGGGCGCGCTGGCCATCGCAACAACGCCCTGATGTCGCCCGTCGGGACACAAGGTGTCCAGCCTAGCGGCCGGCACCGGGCGAGCGGCTACCCCAACAGAGGCAGCCAGCGTAATGAGGTCGCGAATTCGCCCGTCGTCTCGCCGAGCATCCACATAGAGCTCGCTTACACCAGCCGGATCCCGACGCAATCGAGAACCGACCGAATGAAATCCGTAAATCAGCATCCGTACCTGATCATGCCATCAGAAGAAAAGTCTTTGTCACTTTGACCTGCGCGCGTTACGCCGCGCCTTGCGCTCACCCGAAGCAGCCACCCTTCGCTCGGCCTGGACCTTCGCGACAGCCGCGGGCTTTCCCTTGACCCGTTTGACCGCTCGCTTTGCGACACGCTCCGGCGGAACATCCAGAGACTTCGCAGCGCCATCGCGCAGCGGACGTGATGTCGCGCTCTCGATCACTGACCTCGTCGTCTCTTTTTTGGGGACCAACCGAAATTCTATCCGGCGAGCTTCAAGATCCACCCGCGCGACCTGAACCTCGATCGGATCGGTCAGCCGATAGCGCACGCCCGTTCGCTCACCACGGAGTTCATGGGACGTTTCACTATATTGAAAATAATCCGTCCCAAGTTCCGAAACATGAACCAAACCCTCGACATACATGGAGTCGAGGGTCACAAAAACACCAAAAGTCGCGACGCCAGTGATTCGACCAGAAAACTGCTCGCCAACATGATTGCGCATGTACTGACTCTTGAGCCAGGCCTCAACGTCTCGGGAAGCGTCATCGGCGCGTCGCTCGTTGGCTGAGCAGATCAACCCAAGACGTTGCCAGCGATCGGTCACGGCTGGCCGGTCGGGTCGAGCAGAACTTCCGGGTACGTCCAATGCAACGGCCTCCCGCTTGGCCTTCATCGCGCTTTCGGAGCTTCGGCGTCCACGCGAGAGTGGCAGCAAGGAATCGCTGTCCTGGGCAATGAAGGGTTCATGGCGCTCACCACGGATCAGTGCTTTGATTGCGCGGTGAGTCACCAGGTCAGGATAGCGTCGGATCGGGGATGTGAAATGCGCATAGGCGGCATAGGCCAGCCCAAAGTGCCCAGCGTTATCAGGCGAATAAATCGCCTGCTGCATTGATCGCAACAACATGGTCTGCAGGAGAGACGCGTCCGGGCGGTCTCGGATCTTCTCTGTCAGGCGCGCGTAATCACCCGGCTCTGGCTCGCCGGATACACCCAGTGACAATCCGAGATTTCGCAGAAATTCGCGCAGGGTGGCGAGCTTTTCAGGTGTCGGGCCTTCATGAACCCGATAGAGACAGGGGTGTTTGCCGCGATGAACAAAATCCGCCGCACTGACGTTTGCCGCCAGCATGCATTCCTCAATCAACTTGTGCGCATCATTTCGTGTGCGTGGAACGATCTTCTCGATCCGACCCGCTGAATCAACCACGATTTTGGTTTCAACCGTATCGAAATCGATGGCTCCCCGACCAATCCGCGCCTTCGAGAGGACTCGATACAAGGCGTAAAGATTGTTGAGATGGGGAACCAGTTCAGCCCGACGGCGGCTGGCCTGAGCGTCGCGTCCCGACAAAATGTTCCAGACTTCGTCATAAGTCAGCCGGGCGGCCGAGAGCATCACAGCTTCATAGAACTGATACCCGCGACAGACGCCCGCATCATCGATAACCATGTCACAGACCAACACGAGGCGTTCAACCTGCGGATTGATCGAGCAGAGACCATTGGAGAGCTTTTCCGGCAGCATCGGAATGACCCGACGGGGAAAATAGACCGAGGTGGAGCGCGCCAGCGCCTCACGGTCGAGCGCATCACCAGGCCGAACGTAGTGAGCGACGTCGGCGATGGCCACTAATAGACGCCAACCGGACTTACGCCGAGTCTTGCCCGTCCCGATCTCGCAAGGTTCGCAGTAAACGGCATCATCGAAATCGCGGGCATCGTCGCCGTCGATTGTCACGAGAGGGACGTCGCGCAGATCGACTCGATCGCGGAGGTCGGTGGTGCGAACCGAATCTGGAAGGCTCTCGGCAAGTGCCAATACGTCGGTGGGAAATTGATGCGGCACATCGAACTTGCGCACCGCAATTTCGATTTCCATTCCGGGGTCATCGATTTCGCCGAGGACTTCAACAATCCGCCCGATAGGCTGGGTGTAGCCCGAGGGCTGCTCGAGAATTTCGACGGTGACCACCTGCCCTGGTTGGGCGGCAGTCGGCTCGCCCGGCGGAATCAGAATGTCGTGCTTGATCCGTTGGTCTTCAGGAACAACAACGGTAATACCGCGTTCGGAAAGCAGTCGGCCAACCAGGCGTCGGTTTGCACGCTCAGTGACCTCGACAATTGTCCCCTCGAGCTTGCCACGACGATCGAACCCAGTCCGTTTGACCAAGACGCGATCGCCATGCATCGCTTTCTGCATTTCTCGGGGGGTCAAAAAAATGTCTGGACCACCATCGTCGGGAATCAAAAAGCCAAACCCATCGCGATGTCCAGAAACCCTGCCCGGTACGAAATCAAGCTTACTCGCAAGCAAAAGAACGCCTTTGCGGTTGGGCAACAGTTGCCCGTCACGCTCCATTGCAGCAAGGCGCTTTCCGAGGACGTCCAGCGCCGCTTCGGAGACGGAAAGCCGCTCGCCGAGTTCTTGCGCGGTCAGAGGGGTATCGGCTTCACGCAGGCAGGCGAGAATCGCCTCACGGGTCGGGACCGAGGACGGCATGACTGCCGACGGCGGTGATGCGCGGCGACTGGAGGTGGGGCGGTTTGACAAAGGCGTTCCAGACCGTAAACTCGTAGGCTTGGCGCGAAGCTTTAATTTTCGCGGACGTTCCTAGGATAGCCGACTTAGGTTGCAATTCTTGGTCACGTCATTGCCCTGGTGGCGGAATTGGTAGACGCACTAGTTTCAGGTACTAGCGGTTAACAGCCGTGGAGGTTCGAGTCCTCTCCTGGGCACCAAGAAAGCCTTCGAACCGT
>Ga0114973_10000168_pt1 | contig 46033 bp, 46 predicted proteins | sample M_140807_MF_Meta_FD_87025 | JGI IMG/M metagenome (GOLD analysis project Ga0114973, IMG submission 87025) | Freshwater microbial communities from Lake Montjoie, Canada to study carbon cycling - M_140807_MF_MetaG | ecosystem: Environmental > Aquatic > Freshwater > Lake | place: Lake Montjoie... | reverse complement strand
GATGTCGTTGCGCCTGCAGATTTCTTCCGCAAACTAGGCGCGTAAGCGCAGAATACGAGTTGCTCATGGCGCGGCGGACACGAAGTTTCGAACCAAATGCGTCGAAGTCAGTAACTCTTCCAGGTGGGCAAATTGCCCACGAGTTACACGTTGAACAGTCGCGCCGTTTAGCCCGCTCATTCAGTGAAGTACGCCCAGGCGTGTGGTGCTTTGTCGGTAACGGATTATCGAATCAGTCATTTATTGATGCCCCCGAAGGAATTATTGCAATCGATACGGGTGAATCTATTGAAGAAATGAATGAGGCAATCGCAGAATTGCGCAACGTGTCGGCCCGTCCAATTGTTGCGGTGATGTACACACACTTTCACTACGTTGATGGCACAAAGGCTGTTATTGCAGAAAATGGTGGCAAGACAGTTCCTATTTGGGGGCATGAAAAGATTGCTGAGAATCGTCGTCGTACTGCCAGTGAAATCGCACCTGCGTATGGCCGTGGTTTGGTTGAACAGTTCGCTATGCAGCTTCCAGAAGACGGTGAAGATGGTCGAGTAAATGTTGGCTTAGGTCACTTTTATCGCAACCCGAAACATGCTCCGTTTACTCCTGGGTTCATAGAGCCAACCCACACGTTTGGGTCAGCGGCATCGATCAATGTTGCTGGCTTAGATATTGAAGTGACACACGCACCGTCGGACGCCGATGATTCGGTGACCTATTGGATTCCATCGCTTGGTGTTGCTGTGAACAACTTGGTGTGGCCAGTGCTGTTCAACGTTTTCGCCATTCGTGGCGAGGAATATCGGGATCCACGCGTGCTGTTGCGTGGAATCGATCACTTACTTTCACTCAATGCGCAACATTTAGTTGGCGCACATGGTCCGCACATTTCTGGTGCGCAAGAAATTGCTGATCGTGTGACGAAGTATCGCGACTCCATCCAATTCATGTGGGACCAAACAGTGCGTGCCACAAACGCTGGAATGACAAGCACCGAAATTGCAGAATCGGTTGACCTGCCAGAAACTTTTGATGGTGATTACCTGACATCCGAGTTGTACGGAGTGATGGAGCATCACGTTCGACAAATTCGAACTGGCCTGTTCGGATTCTTCGATGGCGATGAAGCCAACTTGTTTCCTACTCCACCGCGCGAGCGCACGGCAAAGCTCATTGCAGGGTTTGGCGGTAGGGAAGCAGTGCGTAAACAGGTTTCGGACGCCCTTGCACAAGACGATGTGCGATGGGCACTTGAGCTTGGTTCCTGGTTGGTGCGCAGTGAAGGTGCTGAAGATGCCGATCGCGCGTTGCTTGCCAAGGCATTGCGCATGGTGGCACAGCGAACAAGCGCCGCAAATATTCGCAACTGGTGCATAACCCGAGCCCGCGTGCTGGATGGAACTGCAAACGTTGCGCGATTGAAGAACGTGCACTTACGTAAGCCGACACTGCTCAGCGCTGGATTTGAAAAGTCAGTGCACATTCTTCGCGTGCTACTTGTTCCCGAACGAGTGGGCGAAACCAACATTCGCTTGAAGTTTGAACTCGATGGAAACGTCACTGGTTTGCATATTCGCAACTATGTGGCAGTTCCATATTCGGGTAACGATGCCGACGCAACAATTACGACTTCTCTAGACACCTGGACGAACGTGCTCTCGGGCGCAACCACGTTGAGTGCAGCACTTGCCGATGGCTCAATAGCCATTGCGGGAAACGTAGATGCTGCAGTTGATGCGCTTCGCTGCTTCGATGTGAAAGGCCTTGTTGCCTAATGGCGCAGAAATTGCCGTTAGGAACCCCAAAGTTTGCAGGTAAGGCAGAACGTTTAATTGCACAGTCAACACCGAGCAAGCTCGGTCGACAGAGCGCCCCTGAAGGCGCGCCAAACATTGTGGTCATATTGCTGGACGACGTGGGCTTCGGATCGTTTGGAACTTTCGGTGGTCCAGTGCCAACACCAACACTTGATCGCATTGCCAACGTTGGTCTCCGCTATAACCAATTCCACACCACTGCGCTGTGTTCTCCAACACGTGCTGCGATGCTGACGGGTCGCAACCACCACGCCGTACACATGGGTGGCATTACTGAAATAGCGAACTCGTTTCCTGGCTACGACAGCGCGATACCACCCGAGGCAGCAACGATGGCTCAGGTGTTACGCATGTCTGGCTACGCAACGTCGGTATTTGGCAAGTGGCACCTTGCGCCTTCGTGGGAGCAAAGCCCTGCTGGTCCATTTGATCGTTGGCCAACTGGTTTGGGCTTTGACAAGTTCTACGGAATTATTGGCGCGGAGTCTTCGCAATGGGAACCACCCGTATACGACCAGACCACGCCAATTTCTCCACACGTTGGCAATCCGGGTTACCACCTGACTGAAGACTTGGCAGACCAAACCATTGCGTGGATCGAGCGACAGCAAGTGTCGCGACCAAATCAACCATTCTTCACGTACTTCTCAACTCCTGCGTTGCATGCACCGCATCATGTTGCACGTGAATGGATAGACAAGTTCAAAGGTCACTTTGATGGCGGCTGGGATGTACTGCGTGAAGAAATTTACGAGCGTCAACTGAAGCTCGGTGTCATTCCGCCGAATACAGCACTTACTAAACGACCAGAACAAGTGCCTGCATGGAACGATTACCCAGAGCGTTACCAACCGGTTGCTTCGCGACTCATGGAAACCTTTGCGGGGTTCCTTGCGCATACCGATGCACAAGTTGGGCGTGTAATCGACGCGCTCGAACGCCTAAACATTATGGACAACACGTTGGTGGTGTACATCACTGGCGACAACGGTGCATCTGCTGAAGGAACTATCCACGGAGCGTGGAGCGCGCCATCGTTTCAAAATGGAGTTCCAGAAGACCCTGAATGGTTGCTTGAACATATCGACGACTTTGGAACGGCAAAGTGCGAAAACCATTTCAATGTTGGTTGGGCGTGGGCACTTGACTCACCGTTCCAATGGATGAAGCAGGTTGCTTCACACTTTGGTGGAACCCGTAATGCAATGGCACTTAGTTGGCCAAAGAAGATTCGTGATGCAGGTGGTCTGCGCGAACAGTTCCATCACGTAATCGACCTTGTGCCAACGATCTATGAATTGGTTGGGATTGAAGCCCCAACACACGTGAACGGCATTGAACAGATGCCAATTCATGGAACATCGATGGCGTATTCATTCGACAATGCCAATGCTCCAAGTACGCACACCACTCAATACTTTGAAATTCTGGGTAATCGCGCCATCTACCACGAGGGTTGGATGGCTTCGTGTTTCCACGGTCGTTTGCCGTGGATCCGTTTGCAGGGTCTTGATTTTGATGGACCACAAGAAGTGTGGGAGTTGTACAACATCAGCGAAGACTTCTCGCAGGCAGTGAATCTTGCAGAGAAGTTCCCGGAAAAACTTGCCGAATTGCAAGAGTTGTTTCATCAGAATGCAATTCAGTACGACATCTATCCATTGCGCGATGCAGGCTCGCCGCGCCATGGAGATTTTGCCGTGCCACATTCGCTTGATGGCATATCCAAAGTGACCTACACGCGAGCTCATGTGCGTATGCCCGAAAGTTCGGTTCTGAATGTGAAGAACTGCTCGTGGAGGATGACCGCGGAAATTGTGGTTCCAGAAGGCGGCGCACACGGTGTGATTGCATGCCAGGGCGGCAACATGGCGGGTTGGTCGCTGTATATCGATGATCTGGGTAAACCGACGTATCACTACAACTGGTTTGGTCATGTTCATTCAGTAGTGGGGGACAGTCAACCTTTGAATGCGGGGCATCACGTGATCGTTGTGGACTTTGCATACGACGGCGGATTCGGTGCCGGCGGAGTTGCAACGATGTTTGTAGATGATCGTGAAGCGGGAAGTGTGCGAATTGAAAAAACGGTGCCCCTCGTGTATTCGATGAGTGGAGAAACATTTGATGTTGGTGTAGACACAGGATCGCCTGTAGGTAATTACCCGCACTTATTCACATGCACTGCCGACATTGTTGGCGTAACGATTGAACGACTTGATGAGCCAAGCGCAGCAACGAAACAAAAAATGCGCGAAGGTGAATTTAGGGCAAGCATCAGCACACAGTAATTTTTTACATCGTGCAGTTGTGATTGCACAGTGTGTGATTGTGCAAAGTAATGTCATTCGTCACAGACGTCATCTGAACACGTTTCAATGTGTAATTAATCATTAGGTTAATTACATGAGAAAAATCATTACCTCCCTGTTCCTATCCGGCTTGGTGTTATCAGTTGCACCAATTACAGCAGCATCTGCAAAGCAGATTCCACCAAAGACATATTCAACTTGTTCAGCACTCCGCAAGGACTACCCAAACGGCGTGGCAATGAACTGGTTTTCACGCGGCGCAACAAAGGCTGCAATTAAGACCGAGGTGTACAACATCAATTACGAAAAGTTGGACAAGAAAATCACCGGTTTGATGTGTGTTCCAAAAACTAAGTAATTACTGAACTTTTCGTTCGTATGTTACTTTTCCTCGAAAAGTTGAAAATCCCATTGATGTATACAAACCGTATGCACCAGTGGGATTTTCTGTATCTACGTCTAGTGCGCCATGAGTTAAGCCATCGCGTTTAAAAGCCGCGAGCGCGTGGGTAATGAGCGACTTGCCCACCGATTTCTTGCGGTGTTCTGAAAGTGTTGCCAGCTTGTCAATCCATCCGATTCGTTTTCCAAGAACTTCGTCATCAGATTCGTAACGATGGGAGAGCAGAACTCCAATGATCTTTTCGTTTGGATCGAGTGCAAAAAATGACTGGTCAAGCCTTGCTGTAGAACCATGAACGAGTTGGTCCCAACCCTCTTCGCTTGTTGGGGTAGAACCCCAATGGTCGGTGAATGCCTGGTTCTTTGCAATTCGTGCTTCTTCATCTCGCGAAGCATCCCACGGCACAATCGAATAGCCGGGTGCAACGAATACTTCAGGTGATGTGGTGAGGTCAATGATCAAATCATCGTTCCAGCGAACTGGGTTCATCTTGAAATCTTGGAAAAGTTCTCCTGCGGTTGAGTTTGTTGCACTCATGTCGCTGCGCAAGTATTTGGGGAGAGTTCGATTCGTCGAGCGCAGCAATGAGTCACCATGCTCAGTAGCCCACTGCATAACCGCAGTTCCAACACCGTTACCTCGAAATTGCGGTTTGGTTGTGCCAAAGATGTAGCAGCGCTCTTCTTTGGTGTCGGACGGCAAGAAGATGGTGTAGCCCACGCCAATGATGTTTGTTTCATGAACAGCGACAATGACATCTTGCTCAAGATCGCAGTATGTTCCATCGAACTCTTCTGCAAGTTCTTCAGCAGTCTGGACAAAAACAAGACCGTCAAAGGACAAACCTTCAGAAAGCAATGCGGCAATCTCTGCAAGGTCAGAAAGCTGTGCCTGACGGAGTTGAAATTGAAACGCTGACATTATTGAGACGAGGTTATTCCTTGGGATTCTGCTTCTGCAGCAATAGTCAGCCAATGTTCTTCTGCCGCATCAACGCTTTGTTGGGCGAGTGCAAGTTCGGCGCTCACTCGCGCGAGCTCAACATGGTCGTTTCCAACTGCAGACATCTCGCGCTCAAGTTTCTGCAGCTTTTCGGTTGCTTGTGCAAGCGTCTTCTCGGTTTGCCCTAACAAGCGCCGCAAAGTGCTTGGACTTTTCGCAGGTTTCACCTTTGTTGGCTGAACTGAATCAAGTGCAGGCGCAGATTTCAACTTTGGCGCAGTTTGATTGGTGGTTTGCTTGCCTCGCTGTTGCAGCCAGCCAGCGATGCCACCAACCACTTGGCGTGTTCCACCTTCTCCGTCGAGCGCCAAAACATCAATAACTGTGCGGTCCAGGAATACGCGGTCGTGACTGACCACCACCACAATTCCAGGCCAGTCGTCGAGGTATTCCTCAAGTGCACGCAGTGTGTCGAGGTCGAGGTCGTTGGTTGGTTCGTCCAGCATCAATACGTTTGGTTGTTCAATGAGCGTGAGCAGCAACTGCAAACGACGACGTTCGCCGCCAGAAAGTGTTGAGAGCGGAGCAAACTGCGAATCGCCATCAAACCAAAAGCGCTTCATCAAGTTGATGTCTTCAACCGAAGGGTTTCCTTTGTCGCCCATAACGGCTTCACGCACGGTTTGCGAAAGGTTGAGCTCGCGACCGAGTTGGTCGTAGTAGCCAATTTTTACTGTGCCGCCAACATCTACATGTCCACCAGTTGGCTTCAAACGGCCAGCAATGAGATCGAGCAGCGTGCTCTTTCCTGCGCCGTTCGGACCAACGATGCCCAATCGATCGCCGGGTTCGAGTGTGTAATCAAATGCATGGAGTACTTCGTGTTCGGCAGATTTTTCGGATGCGGGCCATGAAAATGCAATGCCTTGCAGTTCGATGCCTTTTGAACCGAGTCGCTGACTGCCTAGTGACAAACCAAGTTCGCCCTGTCGCGCTGGGCCTTCTGCTTTGCGCGAAACCAATTCTTTTGCTGCGTCCATACGCGCTTTTGGTTTTGTTGTGCGTGCAGGTGCACCACGGCGCAACCATGCAAGCTCGGTGCGCGCCAAGTTTTTGCGAACTTGTTCGGCGGTAGCTGCGCGCTCTTCGCGCTCAATACGACCAGCCAAGTAAGCGGCGTATCCAGATCCTGCAGTTTTGCTGGTTGGCACGTGCATGTATGCAGAACCACGATCAATTTCCAACACTTTGTTGGTTACACGGTCAAGTACGTGTCGGTCGTGTGTAACGAGTAACAGCCCACCGCGGTATTGCGCTAACCATTCTTCTAGATAGGAGATGGCATCGAGATCGAGGTGGTTGGTTGGCTCATCCAAAATGAGTGCATCCCATTCGTTCACCAGCAACTGGGCCAGTGCAACACGTTTTTGTTGACCGCCAGAAAGTTCGTTGGTCTGTGCATCGAGTAATCCAGACATTCCCAACTTGTCGAGCATGGCTTCTCCGCGCCAGTCTTCTCCAACCGCATCGCGCACAGTTCCGGCGGGGAGTACTGGTTGTTGAGCGAGGATTCCAATACGCGCGCCTCGTCCACGATGCACTACGCCATTATCTGGGGAATATTCGCCACTCAAAATGCGCAGCAGTGTGCTTTTGCCACAACCGTTTAATCCAACAATGCCAATTCGGTCGCCCTCGGAAACGGTGAGGGAGATATCGGTGAACAGTGGACGGTTTGGTCGGGATGCCGAAAGTTTTTGGGCATCAATCACGATCACGACATGAAATTCTACGGCGAGCAATGTACGGTAACTCTGTGCGTGCGTTTCTTCTTGCCTTAATTGTGGTTCCTGTTTTAGCTGGGTGTGGTTCGTCCTCTGCCGAAGTCACACCATCAGGTAAAACAGTTGAGATTTCGATCGCAAACTTCACTTTTACTGTTCCCGAAGGAACGATGCAGGGTGATCTCATTCAACTGAGAAATAACGACGATGTGGCCCACAACTTCATGCCCCTTGACGATTCATTCAGCCTTGATGTGGCTGCCGGTCAAACCGTTGATCTTCCTTTGCTGGCAACTGGCTCGTACCCGTTCCATTGCCACATTCACCCAAACATGATGGGCACCTTGACCATTAATTAGGTCAGTTGGCTACCATTTAGCCATGTCTACAACCCAACTTCGTGAGTCTTTGAAGCAACGAGCATGTGAGTCAATCGACAAACTGAAAAATGATCTTGTCGGTATCAGTCATGACATTCACGCTCACCCAGAAGAAAACTATGAAGAGCATTTCGCGCATAAGCGTTTGACCGATGCCATTGGCGATCACAAGTTGGATGTAACGCGCAAGGCGTACGACTTGGATACCGCATTCGATGTTGCAGTTGGGTCGAAGGGAACCACAGTTGCCGTACTGTGCGAATACGACGCACTGCCTGGAATTGGCCATGCATGTGGACACAACATCATCGCTGCAGCAGGGCTTGGCGCTGGTCTTGCACTTGCCGGTTTGGCTGAAGAAGCAGGCGGTCGGTTGCGCTTGATGGGTACGCCCGCAGAAGAAGGTGGCGGCGGAAAAATTGAAATGGCGCGCAAGGGTGCATTCACTGGCATCGACGCAGCAATGATGATTCACCCAGCTGACCGCGAACTTGCACGCATGAATGCAATTGCTATTCAGCACTGCTTGGCTAAATACACGGGAGAAGCAGCACACGCTGCCGTGTCGCCGCACCTTGGTAAAAACGCACTTGATGCCGCAGTGCTCGGATACATGAATGTTGCTGCACTTCGCCAGCACATCATGCCAACCGAGCGCATTCACGGAATTTTCTTGAAAGGTGGAGAAAAGCCAAACATCGTTCCGCGTGAAGCGGAAATGGATTGGTATGTTCGCTCGAACACCATTGAAACTATGCAGCCGCTGAAGCAGCGCGTTGCTGGTTGTTTGCACGGTGGCGCGCAAGCTGCTGGTTGCACAGTTGAACTTGAGTGGCAGCCAAACCCGTATGCCGACATCATTGACAACATTCCATTGCTTGCGGCATACGTAGAAAACTCTGCACAGTTTGGGCGAATGCTCACCACCGACTACATGGCGGGAACTGGCGGCGGTTCAACCGACATGGGCAATATCAGCTACCTCACGCCTTCAATTCACCCGATGATCGCAGTTGCGCCTCACGGAGTGTCATTGCACACGCCAGAGTTTGCTGACTATGCAACAAACGATGATGCAACACGTGCCATTTTGGACGGTGCAAAAATCATGGCGATGACTGCTATCGACCTCTGGACAAACGATGCACTCGTTGCCGAAATGCGCACAGCATTCGGCGATGGCTTCGTGCCTGAAGGCGTTCTTTAGTCGCGAGTTAGCGGTTTAGCTAAACGCAGGCCGGCAAGTTTGTCGGGTTCACTTAACCCTGCCATGGCAATGTCGAAGTCGGGAAGTGCGTACACCTCGCCGTCGTCGGTGATCATGATGTAACGATCGAATTGGGCAAGGAATGTGCGGTCGTGGCTTACTGCCACCACGGTTCCCTCGAAGCCATCAAGCGCCTTTTCTAATGCTTCAGATGATTCGATGTCTAAGTTGTCGGTTGGCTCGTCTAGCAACAACACGTTGTGGCCTTCAATTTCGAGGCGCAAAATTTCGAGTCGAGCCTTTTGCCCACCGGAAAGTGTTTCAAACTTTTGGCGAGCGTTATTGCGCAAGCCATAGCGAGCCAGCGTTTTCATGGCCTTTTCTTCTTCAGAAATGCGGTCAAGCACAATGTCGACACATTCGCGGCCAAGGAAGTCTGGTCGGTTGTTCACCTGGGTGAATACGCCAACTGACGTGCGTGGCCCAAAGGTAATTTTCCCTTCGGTCGGTTCGTTTTCACCACTCAATACTTTGAGCAGGTGAGTTTTACCAGTGCCATTCGGACCAATGAGACCAACTCGTTCGCCGTGGTGAATTTCTTCGCTAAACGGCATAAACAAATTGTCGATTGCAATTTTTTCGAGTTTGGCAACGCGTCGTGCGGCATCTGCTCCACGGAGGCGTACATAAATCTGCTGATCGGCAACCGGAGGCGGTGGGGGACCAGCAGCTACGAACTTCTCCCAGCGTGTTTCGGCACCGTTTGCTTTGGTTGCATTCTTAAAGTTTTGCGCGGCACGTTGTTTCATGATTTTCATGTGATGAAACAAACGACGCTCTTCTTCGTTCCAACGCTTCAAATCGTCGCCCAGCAGTTCTTGGCGTTTTGCACGTGCTTCTGGGAACGTCTTATATGACCCACCATGCACCCAACAACCCGAACCTTCAATAACCACGACTTTGGTTGAACACTCTTCAAGTAATTTGCGGTCGTGACTCACCATCAAGATGGTGGACTTGCACGATTTGATCTGCTCTTCAAGCCATTTGCGGGTAGGGATGTCGAGGTAGTTGTCTGGTTCGTCCAGAAGCAACACGTCAGCTCCGCTCGTGAGCAATAGGTCGAGTACTAAACGCTTGCGCTCGCCACCAGAAAGTTCGGAAACGAGACGGACCGAGAAATCGTCAACAGGCGTCTTTACGCTGCGTTGTGCAGATGCTTGCCACTTTGCTTCCAAGTCATAACCGCCAAGGTCGCCCCAGTCGGCGAGTGCATTGGCGTACCCCATACCATCGTCGTCTCCACTGCCAAGAGCTTTCTCTGCAGCAACTAACGCGCGTCCAGCATTTCGCAAATTCTTTGGAGCAACTTCAATCAACATTTCGCGCAAGGTGTCGTTAGGTCGAGACATTCCTACGTCTTGTGTCATGTTCAACATGGTTCCGCCAATAGCGAACTCGCCATCGTCGGCTTCAATTTCTTGAGTAAGAATTCGCAGGATGGTGCTCTTGCCAACGCCGTTGGCACCAACTATTGCTGCGTGTTCGCCAGGGGAAACTTTGAAGCTCACATCAAAAAACAATTGATCCGCGCCTGGTGGGCCGTATTCAAGTTCGCTTACTACGATGCTGCTCACCCGAAAGAGTCTGTCGGAGAAATGGCTCAGTTACGCTGTGAAATGTGAATAATAAACGCGCATTTGGTCTATTGCAGGTGACCAACGCGGTGTCGGGAATTTCAAATGGCGTGGTCATGATCACCGTGCCATGGATTGTGCTTGAACTCACGGGATCGGCAGCAAAAGCAGGGTTATTGGCCGCGTTATCCAGCCTGCCCGGAATTTTCGTTTCGCCAGTTGTGGGTGGTCTTATTGACAGATTTGGTCGCCGAGCCATTTCCATGTTTTCCGACGTCATGTCGATGATTTCGGTATTGATGTTTTTGGTGATTAATGCCGTTGGTGATTTGACCTACTCGTGGATTTTGATAATTGCTGTACTTGGAGCATGTTTCGACCCTGCCGGATACACGGCTCGCAAGGCGCTTATTCCCAATGCCGCGACTGCTTCGGGAATTGAAATTGACTCGGCAAACGGCCGGCACGAAGGAATTTTTGCAATTGGTTGGATGGTTGGTCCAGCAATTGGCTCTGCATGCATCAAATGGAGCGGACCGATGCTTGCATTCGCTGTCACAGCAGTCATGTTTGCTGCAGCCACAATTGCAGTGTCGCTCATGCATGTGGATGATGAACATGGAAAAACAGTGGCGCATCACGAAGATGGACATGAGTCATTCTTCGCATCATTGCGCGAGGGCTTCCATGCACTGACGCGAGACAAGCCGCTGTTTGCTCTAGCAATTGGCTTCATGTTTTTGTCGGGTTTGTATATGCCTATTGACACGGTAATTTTCCCAACGTATTTTGAGTCCATAAATAATGCGACCGGACTAGGTGCGTTGTTTGCATCCCTCGCCGCAGGAATGGTGATCGGCTCATTTGCGTATGGGCGACTTGCCGCAAGGTTTTCAGCTAGCGCATTGCTGCGCATTGTGATGATTGTGTCTACGGCATCTCTCATGCCAATGGTGATTTTGCCACCAACATGGTTATTTGTTGTACTCGGATTCTTCGCCGGGCTTTCGTGGGGGCCGTTCAACCCGCTGTGGAACTCCATTGTGCAAAAGCGAGTTCAGCCAGAGTTGCAAGGTCGTGTGTATGGATTGCAGATGTCGCTGTTGTATGCCGCACCACCACTTGGGCAACTCATTGTTGGAGCATCCGTTGACCATTTCGGTCTGCAGTCAACATTTGTTGTGGTGATGGCGGTATTCGGGCTGGTGGGGTTTACCTTCGCTGCTACTCCAATATTGCGCAAGCTTTAGAGTTAAGGTATGCCACTTCACCCTCAAGCACAAGCAGTAGCCGACTTTTACGCAGCGGTGCGTACCGTACCGTTTGAGTCTCTTGGAATTGATGAAGCGCGAGCAACCTATGCTGCGGGTAATCCAGTTGGCACCGAAGAGGTGTATGAAATTCGAGATGTACTAGCGGGGACTATTCCATGTCGCTTGTATAAACCATCTTCACGAAATGATCTTGGACTGCTGGTGTTTTTCCACGGCGGTGGATGGACGATTGGTGATTTGAATACTCACGACGCAGTGTGTCGTTCATTGGCAAATAAGTCAGGTCACGCAATTCTTGCCGTGGACTACCGACTGGCTCCAGAACACGTTTATCCGGCCGCTTACGATGACTGCGTTACCGCAGTGAAATGGGCACATGACAACGCGGCAGCCTTAGGCATTGACGGCACGCGTTTGGCAGTTGGTGGCGATTCTGCAGGTGGCAACTTGGCCGCAGCGGTTGCACTTGCCGAAGTAGTTCCGCTGAAATTTCAAATGTTGATCTATCCGTCTGTGGATATGAGCATGAAGTCACCATCAATAGAAGAGAATGCGCATGCACCGGTGTTAACGAAGTCAGTCATGCTGTGGTTCGGTGATAACTACATGGGTAAAAACGGTGACCGTAGCGCCATCAGTGCATCGCCAATTCGTGCCTCTGATGATGTGCTGAAGCGGATGCCACCTGCAATCGTGATTACTGCCGAGTACGACCCGCTTCGTGATGAAGGCGAGGCTTATGGAAAACGACTAGTTGAAAATGGTGTCTCGGCAACAATCACTCGCTATAACGGTGCATTTCACAGCTTCTTTAATATGGCTGGCATTTTGGACGATGCGCAATCTGCGCATGCCCAGGCGTCAATGCTGTTAAAGAAGTACCTGGACTAACGAATTATTCGTTGCCCTGCACACGCTCAAGGTGTGTGTTGTCAGCACTAAGTAGTCCAAGCGCATCGCCTGGTGTGATCGCGGTGCAGAACTCGCCATGCAGGTTGGCAACCGTCATGTCGTGCACAAGTTCGGGGTCGTAGTCGGCGCCGTCCCAACCGATTCGGTTTGATGTGGCACAGCAATCGGGAACAAGGTAAGTGTCAAAGCCAAGGTTGCCGGCCATGCGCGTAGTTGTTTCAATGCACATGTTGGTGAAGAAGCCAACGATGACGAGGCGTTGAATGCCTTTGCGTCGAAGTTCAACTTCAAGGTCGGTGCCAATGAATCCACTATTCACATCTTTTTCCACCACGATGTCGCCAGGTTGAATTTCGAAGCCTGGCTTCTGGTCGCCAGTAGGAAGCGAGAACTTCAGCGGTGAATTGGCCTCACGTGAATCGTGTCGTGTGTAGGCAATCGGTAATCCTTTTTCGCGAAAACCTGCAAGTAAGCGAAGCATGTGTGACTCTGCATCTGGGTTATTACGACGACCAGTTGGCCCACCCCAATGTTGCAATACGTCAACACCTTTTTGCACATCGACGAGCAGGAGAGCGGTTTCTTTTCCGAATTGGCTGATCATGGGGCAAATGCTACTTGCGACGTGAGTCGCGGGCGGCTGGCATCCAGTTTTCACCAGCCGTGGCATCGATACGTGCAAGAAATTTGTGTCCTACTGGCTCAATGAGTGCGCAGTACTTCTCGGTGAGTTCGACACCTAATGAACGCCATGCCTTTTCACTGAGTTCATTGGTCTTGTCCTCAAGGAATTCGCGATAGGCGAGACCCGCTTCGTTAATCCGACCATCGGTCACAAATCCACGAACATCTAGAACATCCCACGCTTGCGCAATTTGTGCATCGTCGGCTCCACGACTGCGTGGAATCCAGTCGCCCGGGTAACCCAAGAACGCATCGTGCAAAAGTCCTGCTTGCACACCGCTGATGTCTTCGCTGGCAAGAATGGCGAAATGTGTGTCGCCACGCCATTCACGGATGCAGTTCACTGCAAGCCATGCACTAAGCACCGGATTGTCGATATTTCGTGGCCAACTTTTGTGTGCGGCGTACACGGTGTGTCCAGCAACGGGCAGTGAATCGGCCGCGTCCCACAATTGAGGAGCAAGTGCGCCAAGTTCGTTGATAATTTCTGGCGCATATTCGCGCAACCCGGCCACTACTGCTTCGTTGCGAACGCGGTATGCGTCTTCAAACGTGGTGTGTTGGCGTGCAATGTCCAAGCACAGATTGATGAATTCTGCACGAATGGAATAAAACGCTGCGGTAACAACATCGTTTCCCGCATTTGCTAGTGGGGCAGAACGAGTGGTGATGTAATAGCCGAGACCGTTGGGTACGCCAAGATCGGTAAACAGCTGAATGCCCTTAGGGTCCCAGTAGATCCAGCCAATTAATCGGTGTGATGCAAGTGAAGCCCTGGCGCTGAGAGTTCGCCAATCAGTCATGTGAAGACCGTAGCAATAGTGCAACAATATGAGCGAACTATGAGCACTCCCAGCCTGTTTAGTGACAAGCGTGAGTTACTGCCATTTGATGGAAGCGCCTTTTTGATTCCGCGCTTCATTGCACCTGTTGAATCCACAAAACTCTTCGCAAAAATCTATGAGGAAACACCTTGGGAAATGCCTGAAATGGTGATGTTTGGAAAGAAATATCCACAAGCTGGATTATCCACATGGTTTACCAACACAAATGTGAGTTATGTGTATTCAGGCATTGCTCGCACGCCACATATCATGACGCTACTGTTAACTGATGTCATGAATGCTTGCGCGTTGGCTACTGACGCAGAGTACAACTCGGTGCTTGTCAATTTGTATCGAGATGGAAACGACAGTGTGAGTTGGCATTCAGATAACGAGGAAATCAACGGGAGCGAACCGACCATTGCGTCTGTGAGTCTTGGCGAAACGCGCAGGTTCGACTTGCGACATAAAGATTCTGGTGAAACCGTGCGTGTTGACTTGGAAGACGGTTCGTTGCTCGTGATGTCGGGGTTATCGCAGCACTGCTGGGTTCATCAAATAGCAAAGACAAAGACCAAAGTTGGTCCTCGCATTAACTTGACGTTTCGGCGAGTGGTTACTTCGCAGCAGCCTTAACGCGTTGTGCAGCTTGAATATGTTCGATGGTGAGACCACAGCAGCCACCAATCAGTTGAACGCCTTTGGCTACCCACTCGCCGTAAAACTCTTCAAGTTTTGATGCAGGAATGACTTCGTTGAAGTTCCAATCTGGCATTTCGAAATATCCGCTGTCGGGGTAGACGCCGATTGGGCCGGTAAATCGTTTGCGCACCATATCGATGGTGTCGCTAACGGCCTGAGGTTGCGTGTGCATCACGCTGACCACATCGATGCCGCTCTCTGGAATGAAATTGATAATCGTTTCAAGCGGAGATTCTTCGGCAAGGTTGAAACTGATGATGTTTCCTGCATCGCTACGTCGTGCTGAAAGTCCGAACCAAACTGGCAGACCAGTTGCTTGCGCTGCTGCAAGTGCCAGTGGGGTTCTGTTCTCTTCGTACATCATTTCGAGCATGATGTGATCTACTCCACCGGCCTTCAGTAACTGCGCAAGTTCGTGAAACGATTCGGCCATTTGTGCTGGTGGAGGAGTGCGATCGGGGTCAACCAAGTCAGTTCCTGCAATGTGGGGAACCATGTGCGAAAGCGAGCCTCCAACTACAACATTGCGACCATCAGGAGCCTTGTCACGCGCGCGAAGTGCAGCGTCGACTGCAGTTTTCACAATGTCTTTGACCTTGTCGCCGTAACCAGCAGGAGTGAGCATCATGGAATTTGCTGCATAGGTGTTGGTGGTGATGACGTCGCTACCTGCATGAATGTAGTCGAGGTGAATTTGTGTAAGCAGTTCGCCATTGTTCAATGTTGCGGGGCCACACCATGCTTCTGGGCTCATTTCCACGCCACGACGCTGCAGTTCAGTTCCTGTTGCTCCGTCAAGAATGATGACTTCGCCTGCGTCTAAACGCTGTTTGATTATCTGGTAGCTCATGGTTACGACCTTTTTGTTGAAGCTGCGATTACACCAAGTAGTACGAACACGCTTCCAGCAACGTATCGCTGTACGAATGGAAGAGATTTACCTCGAAGTAGCGGGCCACGCAATGCGCTCGCAAGAATTGCATACAGTCCGTCGGAACACATACCTAAAAGTACAAAGATTGATCCGAGAACGAGTGACTGCAAAGCCGTTGAACCTTTTTCCGTGTCAATGAACTGAGGAAGAAACGACAGAAAGAACAATGCGACTTTTGGGTTGAACGTATTGACAACAATTCCTTGCGTAAAACTTTTGCGTCGTGATAGCGACTTTTGCTCTTGATTGAATGTTGCGGGTTTGCGAGACAGTGTTCGAATTCCGGTGTAGATCAGATAGCCAGCACCAATCCATTTCACTACGCCAAAGGCTGCAGCAGATGCGGCAATCACCGCGGAGAGCCCAAGCGTTGCGGCAACGACATGCATGAAGTTGCCGATCTCTAATCCCGCAACAGCAGCAAGTGCCGTGCTTCGACCATCGGAAATACTGCGATTGATGACGTACAGCACTGCTGGGCCAGGGATAACGAGAAGCGCCAAGGATGCAATCGCGAAGGCGATCATGGAGTCAATCGAGGGCACGAATGCAGACTACTTCGTTACGGTTTCGTGACAGTTGCCCCTAATCCTTGTAAAAGCAGAGTCAATGAGTAAAGGTGCAGTGAATAATTGGTAAATTTCTATCCAAGTCAAAAAAGGGAGAATGTATGAAGAAGTCAATCGTTCGAGTACTTGGTGTAACCGCAATTTTGTCGACCATGACTATGGGTTGTGCAGCAGATGCCAATGATGCATCTGGTACCCATGCAGACGCAGAACAAGACGCAGCTGCAGCTGGTGCTGGTGGAGAACAAGCAGTTGCTGCTGGTGCGAACGAAGGAAACTTCATAAGCGGAACTCTTCAAGAATGGAAAGTGTCAGTCTCGCCTAACAAGGCAACTACAGGGGAAGTTAAATTCACTATCTCTAACAAGGGCACCATTGGCCATGAGTTCCTCGTTGTTAAGACCGATATCGCAGACGGCATGATCACGCTTGATGGCGATCACTTCGCTGAACCATCGCCTGGCCTCGAAGTAATTGATGAAATCGGCGAATTCAAACAAGGAACAACAGAGTTGCTGGTGCTCACGTTGGACCCAGGTAATTACCAGTTGGTATGCAACCTTCCCGGCCACTACGCCGCAGGAATGCATACGACCTTCGTCGTCAGCTGATCTCCGACACCACGCGCCAAAGGCGCGATCGTTAGTCTGTGGGTATGAGAGTTTCTGTAGATATGGGTTCATGCCACGGTCATCAAATGTGTGCCATTGCAGCGCCAGAAGTTTTTGGTAGCGACGAATTGGGCAACGCAACTGTGTTGATTGCTGGTGATATTCCTGCAGAGCTTGAAGGAAAAGCGCGTCGTGCCGAGGCAAATTGCCCGGAGCGAGCAATTATTATTAGCGAATAGTGAACCTGGGGGGTTCGTTATGACCGACACACGCAAGCCAGTTGAGAGTCTGCTTACGGACTACGACATTTTCGAACCGAGCTTTATTGCCAACCCGTATCCGGGATACAGCGAGATTCGTGAATCCGAATGCCCAATTGCGCATACCGATCGCTACCAGGGTTCATGGCTGCCAACACGGTACGAAGATGTTGTTGCACTGGCGCAAGAGTACGAAGTGTTTACTTCGCGTGGCATTTTGGTCATGCCTCCACCTCCTGGTCAGGCCGAAGGCGCTTACGGCGGCGTTGCTGCACCTCCAATTACTTCGGATCCACCAGATCACCATTGGCATCGACGATTGATTCTTCCAGTGTTCGCTCCGCAAGCAGTAGCGAAGTACGAACAAGGAACTAAAGACTTGTGCAATGCATTAATTGATGAGTTCATTGACAAAGGGACAGCCGACGCTGCTGCCGACTACGCGCAGCACATTCCTGTGCGCGTAATTTCGACGATGCTTGGAGTTCCATTTGACATGGAAGAAGAGTTCACCGATTGGGTGCGTGGTGTATTAGAAAATATGCACGATTTAGAGCGACGCAAGCGCAGTCGACAATCAATTATTGAATTCTTTTTGGCTCAAGTTGAAGACCGTAAGAAGAACCCACGCGACAACGATTTGATTACCGAATTATTGAACACTGAAGTTGAAGGCAAGAAAGTCCCTATTGAGTACGTTCTTGGCGTGTGCAACCTGATGCTCGTTGCAGGAATTGACACCACATGGTCGGCAATTGGTTCTGTTATGTGGCACATGGCCCAACACCCAGAACACCGTAAGCAATTGCGCGAAAATGATGACCTGTGGCCAACAGCCATTGAAGAACTGTTGCGTGTGTATGCACCGGTAACTATGGCTCGCATTGTTGATCGCGATATCGAGTTTCAGGGATGCCCAATGAAAGCTGGCGACAGGGTGCTGATGGCATTCCCGGCAGCCAATCGTGACCCGCGTCAGTTTGAGAACCCAGATGAAGTGATTTTGGATCGCGAACATAACCGCCATGTTGCGTTTGGCTCTGGCATTCACCGCTGCGCAGGCAGCAACCTTGCTCGTTTGGAAGTTCGCGTTGCTTTACAAACGTGGCTCGAACGCATTCCTGAGTTTGAACTGGTAGACCCGGCCAGTGTTACATGGGCCGGCGGTCAGGTGCACGGCCCACGCAGTTGCATGGTGAAGTTTTAACCAACGAACAAACGTTTTAGTTGGTTGCCTCTTCGGAGTGCACCACATGGTGACCTTCAACATCGATTTTTGGAAGCACGCGGTTGATCCATGCTGGAATCCACCAGTTGCGATTACCTAAGAGTTCCATAGTTGCAGGCACCAACACCATGCGCACAAGGGTTGCGTCGATGAATACTGCAAGTGCCAGGCCAAGGCCAAACAACTTCAATTGACGGTCGTAACCAAGAACGAATGCCGAGAACACGCACACCATGATGAGCGCTGCAGCGGTAATGACTCGTGCAGTTGCCGTTAGGCCATCGGCTACGGCAGAAGCATTGTCACCTGTGCGGTCATATTCTTCCTTCACTCGTGACAACAAGAACACTTCGTAGTCCATAGACAATCCGAACACAATGGCGAACAGCATCATTGGCGCCCAACTTTCAATTGGGCCAGCCTTGCCAACGCCGATCAGGCTCATTCCCCAGCCCCATTGGAAGATGGCGACAAGTACACCGTAAGCAGCACCAATGGAAAGCAAGTTCATGATGACTGCCTTCAATGGAACGAGCAAACTGCGGAATACAGCCATGAGCAACAGGAATGAAAGCGAAAGAACGCCAAGGAACAGGTACGGCATACGACTGCCGATGGAGTCTGCGAAGTCCACGCCTGCAGCAGTGAAGCCTCCAACTTTTGCTTCAACACCAGTTTGTGGAATGACGTTTGAGCGCAAGTTGCGAATCAGTTCTTCAGTCTTTACGTCTTGCGGGGAGGTGGTTGGGTAAGCCATGACGAGCGAAAGACTTCCGTCTTGCGAAGCCGGCATGCCTTGTGCAAATGCAACACCTTCGGTGGCATTCAACGTGTCGACAAAAGTTTGCAATGCTTCTGGAGTTTTTGCTGCATCGCCTTGCACGGTAATAAAGAGTGGCCCGTTGAATCCAGGTCCGAAACCTTCAGCCAACATGTCGTACGCGCGGCGAACGGTGGTGGACTCCGGTGCATTTCCATTGTCACCAAAACCCAGGCGAATTGAGGCGAGTGGCGCAGCGAGAACAAGCAAAATTGCTGTTGCGCTGAGCGCTGCGGTCCATGGGCGACGTTGAATAAAGCGACTCCAGCGATACCAGAAGGTGAGCTGCTTTGCCTTTGGCGTTTTACGTGGAATATGGCGTCGAAGTGGCTTGATTGCAAAACTGAGTGCGGTGATGACAACAACTGCAATCACTCCAATGAGTGCGAACGTTGGTGTTTCGGTAATGACAGCAAGCAATGCAGAAACAATGAAGGCAACGAGTGAAATGAGTGCCGCCCAGGTGGTCACGCCAATGCGATGCTTTGCCATTGCGAGAAGCGAAGGCAACAGTGTGATGCTTGCGAGCATCATGATGAGCACGCCGACAACTGCGCCAATGGCGAGTCCGCGAGCAAATGCAAGTCCCATGACGAACAATCCGAGGAGCGAGATGATGACGGTGATGCCCGCGAAAATGACCGCACGACCCGAAGTGTCTACGGCATCGACCACCGCCTCTTCTACGGTGAGTCCTTCGGCTAAACCTTCGCGGTAGCGAGTAACGATGAACAGTGCATAGTCAATACCGACGCCAAGGCCAATCATGGCAACAAGTGATGTCGTGAAGTCAGGCATCGGTACGACGTGGCTCAAGATGATGGCAAGCGATGAGCCCACTCCAAGACCAATGAGTGCGGTGCCAATCGGCAGACCCATTGCAAGCACAGAACCAAATGCAAGAACCAAAATGATCATTGCAGCGAGTAATCCGTAAATCTCAGAGGCTGGCATTTCGAAACCAGCAAAGACGTTTCCGCCGTATTCCAATTTCAGACCATCAATATGAACTGCCTTACCCATGTCTTGAATTTGTGTGGATAGCGACATGATTTCGGACTGGGAACGAAGGGAAACATCGAGCGAAGCAAAACCAGTTGTGCCTGCCTGGTTGATTTGACCCTGTGCAGTTTCGCTGAATGGTGAAACAACGGTTACGCCAGGAAGTGATTCAACGTTGTCAAAAAAAGGCGTGAGCGCTGCAACTACGTCATCGGAGTTGACACCATTTGCAGATGAGAACACGATGTCGCCTGAGAAGCCGGCCTTGTTTGGGCTGTTTGCCTCAAGCAGCTTCTGCACATCGTTGGCTTCACTTTTTGGAAGTTCGAATTGGGTGCTGAAGTCGCTGCCCATTTTTCCGGAAAGCATGCCAACGATGACAAGCAGAGGAATCCAGATTCCGAACACCATGATTCGGCGATGACGAACGCTAAAACGAGCGAGTGCAGCAAGCATGTGAGGGGGCTTTCTGTGCAAGGCCAACAGGGGGTCGGCTCAGTGGACTATTAGATAGTAATTGGCGCTAATTGCTTGAGGTCGGATTAGAGGCGTGAAATCAGTTACGCCATGTAACGCCAGCAGGCCATTCGCCAATGCCACCGTCTTCAACAAGAAAACCTGAAAGTTCGCGACTGAGGTTTGAGGTCCTCCAAACCAACATGTCTTGGGTCATCTTTAAAATGGCATCCGTGTCGGTTAGGGGAGTTCTCCATGTTTCGTCCGCGGCTGTGTCGAAGGCAAGCCACGACCCATCGCCAAACTGAACATACGCTTTGTCTCCGTAAAAACGTGTTGTCAAATTGAATTGCTCTAGTCGACGATCCCATGGCCAATCGCGCGTGGAATGGCGAATGAGAACGAATCTCCAGTCATACTCCCAAGTTGCAGCAGTGCGCCAAGATTTAGGTTCATTTCCCTCAAGAAGTGGCGTGAGTGGAAACCCGTCGCACTGAACGGGAACTGGCTGGCCTAAAGCTTCTGCAATGGTGGGAAAGATATCAATGTTTTCAGTGAATTTTGTAACTGTCGTCCCATGTGTTTCAGGATGACTCGGATCGCGCACAATTCCCACAATGTGATAACTCTGTGGAAAGAAGCCGAGTTTTTCTTTCAAGCCGTGATCTCCTAATTGCTCGCCATGATCTGCAGTCACGATGATGACGGTGTTGTCCCACATTCCGCGTTCTTCGAGAGTGTCCCACACCCTTCCAAGTTGCTCGTCGACGTCGCTAATCATGCCGTAATACTGCGCCTTCATCTCGCGTTTTTCTGCGTCTTCCTGTGGGGCTTTCGCCTCTGGAACTTGCAAACACAGATCATGAAATGGGTGTCGGTCTGAGGATGGTTCGATAGGGAGTTCAATCGTTGTTGGGTCGTACTCCGTTGACCATTTTCCAGCTGCTGCATACGGCGGATGAGGGCGAAGGAAGCTTGCGTGTGCAAACCATCCATCACTTTGATTTTGGATCCAATCACATAGATGATTGGTTAAAAATGCAGACATGCCAAGTTCTTCTGGAAGGGTTGACTCGATTGCAATATCGTCCAGATCATTGATATCGACGTCTACTCCGTTTTCGCGAAGAAATTCATTCCACTTCGTAAATGGTGTGCCCATTGGCAGCAAGCATTCGAAACCACGTAAAACTGCCTCATACGTAAACAATCGAGGATCATCCGGGCCAGTGGTGTCACGTGGGTCGACTGCCTGATCTGTATATCCAAATAACTTTGGTGAATAGCCTGCTCGTTGAGCAAGTAGCGCAACATTGTCGAACCTGCTGTTGTGAGGAGTCCCGTTTGCAACAATGCGATGATTCATCTGATACATGCCCGTATACAAACTTGCTCGACCTGGGCTGCACGGGGCACTTTGACTGAAATGATTGCTCAATCGCACGCCTTCGCGCGCTAAGCGATCAAGATTTGGAGTTTTTACGACAGGGTGGCCTGCACTTGAGAGGCAATCACCGCGAAATTGGTCCAAAGTAATGAGCAAAACATTAAGTGCCATGAACACGGAGCATAGTGTGAGTGTGTGAACGCTGTTTTGCCAACAAGTGAATTGGTGGAAACTGGTAACGGCGTACAACTTCGAGTATTGACTTGGTCGCCAAAACATATCCAAAACCAGACTCCCTTGTTACTGGTTCATGGACTTGCATCAAATGCGCTTCTGTGGGAAGGGGCTGCTCTTGAGTTGGTCAAACTTGGTCATGTAGTGAAGGCAGTGGACTTAAGGGGTCACGGACTGAGCGAAAAGCCGGATGAGGGCTACGACATGCAGACGGTGACAAGCGATGTTGCCGAGCTACTGCGCATTTTGGCATCTGAGGGATTTGAGCATCCGGTAGTAGCCGGTCAGTCGTGGGGTGGCAACGTGGTAGTTGAGCTTGCACATGTGCACCCCGAACTTGTTCGCGGGGTGGTCGCTGTTGACGGCGGGTTCTTAGAACTGCAAACACATTTTCCACAATGGGAAGAGTGTTCAGTTGCTCTTCGTCCACCAAATTTACTGGGCACTCCTGTTTCACGGATGCGCGGATATATGGAAGGTGCGCACCCTGATTGGCCAAAGACAGGCATCGACGGCTCGATGGCCAATTTCGAACACCTGCCTGATGGAACTATTCGACCATGGCTTACCTTGGAGCGCCATCTGATGGTGTTGCGTGGATTATGGGAACACAAGCCGACACATATATATAACGACATATCCGTGCCGGTGATGTTTGTTCCCGCAGAAGGCCCGGGCGGTGTGTTTTCAGAAACAAAACGCCACGCCGTTGAGCGCGCATTGCACAATGTGCCAACAGTTCGGGTTGAATGGTTCAGTCCCGCAGATCACGACTTGCATGCACAACACCCTGTGCGTTTTGCGCAAGTTGTGCATACAGCAACAACAGATGGGTTCTTTTCATGACGCTTCCACGCATTTTGGTCATTATGGGTTCTGGCGAAACTGCGCCAACCATGGTGCCAACCCATCGTCTTATTTCACGCATGTTGCCAAACCCTGCGCGTGCAACACTGCTTGACACGCCGTACGGGTTTCAAGAAAATGCACCTGAACTCGCTTCAAAAGCAGTGGAGTATTTCAACACCAGTATCAATATGAAATTGGATGTTGCTGGGTTGACGCAATTAGTAGACGCAGATGCGCTGACTGTTGAGCGCGGTTTGCAATTGGTAGCAGATGCTCATTATGTATTTGCGGGACCTGGTTCGCCAACGTATGCATTGCGCCAATGGAGCGGAAGTCCACTCGCTGGTTTGCTGGTGAAGAAGCTGCGCGACGGTGGAGTAGTCACGTTTGCGTCTGCTGCTGCACTGACGCTTGGCAGATTCACACTTCCCGTGTACGAAATTTATAAAGCCGGAGCTAACCCATATTGGTTAGAGGGTTTGAACATTCTCGGCGAAATTGGCGTTAATGCTGTTGTTATTCCGCATTACAACAATGCTGAAGGCGGGCATCATGACACTCGTTTTTGTTACATGGGCGAACGTCGCCTTTCAGTAATGGAAACAGAGCTTCCCGATGACGTTTACGTGTTGGGTGTAGACGAACACACAGGCATCATGCTTGACCTCGATGCAAATACTGCAACAGTGGTGGGCAAAGGAGTGGTCAGCCTGCGCTTGCGTGGAGCCACTACCGAAATTGCAAGTGGTGAAGTTTTCTCAATTGATCGCTTGCGTAACCCATGGTCGGATGCAGTTACGTCAACAGTTGCCGCAACTCCTACTTCAGCACCTGCGGTGGTTGAAACGGTTGATAGCAACTTGCGCCAAGCAACTGATCGACTCAACGATGCATTTGCTACTGCGCTTAATGAAGGAAATGCAGATGCTGCAGCACGTGCTGCACTGGAGTTAGATGATGCAATTGCGGGTTGGTCTGCAGACACGTTGCAAAGCACTGACGCAGAATATGCGCGCAGCGTATTGCGCAGCATGGTGACACGTCTGGCAGGTGCGGCGACTGGTGGGTTACGTGACCCGCGCGAAGTTGTTGGGCCATTCGTGCAGATTCTGCTTGACCTACGTGCGCAGGTGCGCGCCGATAAGCGATTCGATTTGTCCGACATGATTCGCGATCGATTCGCTGAAATCAAGGTTGAAGTACGCGACACCCCGCAGGGCGTTGAATGGGGCTTCCGCCAAGAGGGTTAGATGGTGGTGGTGGTGAGGTCGTCACCAAGCACGATTTCACCATCGAAATACTTCGCCGCAAATGCGCGCCATTCATCTTCTTGACCTGGCTGCATTGAAGGAACGTAGTGCGTAAGGATCAGTTTCTTGATTCCAGCCTTCGTTGCTGTTTGTGCAGCCTGCTCAACTGTTGAGTGGTAGTCCAAAATGTCGAGGAATCGCTTGTTTTTGACGAGCTTGACCAAGTCTTCACGGATCACGGTCTGCACGTAGGCATCAGCACCTGCACAAATTTCGTCCAGGGTGTCGCACGGAATGCCATCGCCACCAAGCACGACTGACTTGCCATCGTGCTCTAAACGGAATGCAACTGTTGGCTCAACTGGTTGGTGATGTGTGCGTGCAACTTTTACTTGTACATCGCCAATTGCAAATGTTGCTCCAGGCTTCACTTCGGTAACTACGACTTTTGGCTTATAGGTAAGTGTGTCGGTGTGGTGTGCAAGACGATATGAAATGTCTGGTGCAAGCATCATCAAAATTCCGTCCACCACGGTTTGGGTTCCCGGAGGGCCGTACACATTGAGCGGTGTTTCAATGCCGGTCATAACCCAATGGCTCGTGATGACATCATTCAAATCGGTGATGTGGTCGCTGTGTAGATGGGTGATAAGCACTGCATTCAATAACACGGGCAATGTGCCCGCACCTGCAAGGCGCATGACAACTGCTCGACCAGCATCAACGAGGATGGTTTGTCCACCTGCTCGAACCAATGTTGCTGGCCCGCCTCGACGTGGGTCGGGTAGCGGGCTTCCAGTTCCAAGCAGAGTGATTTCCATTTTGGTGTCCTTTACAAAGGTGTTGATGCGATGAATGAATTAATAAGCGCGGCGAGTTCTTCGCCTTTGTCTTCCTGAATGAAATGTCCGCCACCTTCGATGGTGACGTGTGGTTGGTTTTGCGCTCCAGGAATCAACTTCATGAAAGGTTTCGCGCCACCCTTGGTGACGGGGTCTTTGTCGCCAAAGCAACACAACACCGGACGCTCAAACTTCTTCAGTATTTCCCATGCCGCGACATTGTCGTTGTGTGCAGGGTCGGCAACCGATGTTGGAACGAACGATGGAAAAATTCGCGCGCCTGCTTTGTAGGTGTCGTCGGGGTATGGCGCATCGTATGCAGCGATGGTGGCTTCACTTAAATCGGTTGCACTTCCACCGTTAACGATGGTGCCAATTGGGAACACTTTTGAATTCTGCGAGAAGTCGCGCCAGGCAATGAAGGCATCGGATGGTGGTTGTTCGCCAGTTGGAAGACCGGTGTTACTGACCACAATGCGCGAGAAACGCTCAGGTTCTGCGGCAACCAAGCGAAGGCCAACTAGCCCGCCCCAGTCTTGACCAAAGAAAGTGGCCTTGCGAATGGACAGGTGATCAAAGAGCAACTCGGCCATCCATTGCACGTGACGCGAATACGAGTAGTCGGTCTTTTCAGACGGCTTGTCAGATTTTCCGAAGCCGACAAGGTCTGGGGCGATAACGCGATGTCCCGCGGCAACGAAAATGGGGATCATCTTGCGGTATAGGTATGACCACGATGGTTCACCGTGCATGAGCAACACGATTTCGCCATCACGTGGGCCTTCATCGATGTAATGAACGCGGAGTTTGCCACCATCAAGATCGTTGATTTCGGCGTAATGAGGGGCAAACGGGTAATCGGCAAGATTGTCAAACTGAGAGTCTGGTGTGCGAAGCGCTTTCATTGGAGTGCCTTTCTGATGGCTGCGGAAAGTATTGATTTAATGGTCTGAACTGACATCTTCTGATCTGAGCGCATCATGTCGTAGCTCTCAAATGTGGTGAGAGCATCGATGATGGCAACTGCAACCTGCTGTTGCGATTTGTCGAATGTAGAGAGCTCCTCGGCAAAGTGCTTAGTGATTTGTGCGCGCAGTAACTTGCGCCCAAAGACAAGTTGATTTTTGATGATGGGGTTTTTAAATGCAAATGAACGGGCAGCCGGAGCAATTTTTTCGTTCATGGTGTAAATGCGAACGCGTTGATTGACGAAGTTCTCAATCTTCGTATCAAGCGAACCGACACCAGCGTCATCGATGAGTGCAAACTCAATTTCCTTCGAAAATGCCAGGTCGCAAACGGAACGGTAGAGATCGTTTACGTCATCGAAATACCGAAAGATGGACCGCTCCGAAAGGCCAGCCTTGCTCGCAATGAGAGCTGCACTGATTTCGGTTTCTCCGTTTTCAATAAGCCCGAGTAGGGCATCAACGATGTCTTGTCGATTGCGTTCGCGACGCAGGCTCCGACCATCGATCGCCGATGCTGGAATGTTGGTCATGTTGCTATGAGGTAATTCCGTCAACCGAAGCAGAAAGCGTCATCGCGTAGCTTTCGCCAGATGAAAGCCCGTTAATTGATGCAACGAGCGCATCTGCTTCTTGTTCGGTAGCAACGTGAACAAACTGCACCGTGTCATATTTACGACCGTCACCAATGATGGTTCCTTCCGCCCACATGCCAACAGCGTTCGGCACTGAATTGAGAACCTGTTCGCGGTCTGCAGCTTGACGCACCACCATGACGATGGTTCGTAGACCGAAGTCTTCTGGTCGAGTGCGTGTGTCTAGCGCTTCGTCTACTGGCCTGCAACACACAATGGTGGTGCGCTTCATTCCGGCAGCTTTGTGCTCATGCTTTTCGGCGAAGTCTTTGCGCTGCTGCATATCGATAAATGATTTGCGAGTTGCGTAGCGAACGATGGCAATGCGATCCCAGTCTTCGTCGCCAATGTGATTCTTCGTTACGTCGGCAACGAACACAATGTCTGCACCGATCTTGTTCAGAATTGATGCAGGGTTATATTTGTCATCTGCTTCGCGTCCACTTACTTGTGGAGCATCGGCGCTGCTGTATTGGGCAACGTCGTGGTACTTCATCAGGTTGACCATGAAGATTGGTCCGTCTTGTTCTGGGGGAGTTGTCGCAAGTTGTGCGGCATAGTCCAAGTCAATTCGGCCGTATTTGTGCTTGAGATTTGGTATTTTTTCTTCTGACATCGTTTCCCCCTTGATGTGTTTTGACAGACTCTATGACAAAACATAGAGTCTGTGCAAGGGGGCAAATGCAATGAGTCAGTACGAGCCGAGTTTTACGGGCAAGATCGCCAGCACCTATCAAGAGTCAACTCCTTCGTGGCCCGAATTACCCAAAGCCCTTGGTGGACCAAATGTGATCACCATCGTGTTTGATGACATGGGCTTCGCTCATCCAAGTTGTTTCGGCAGTGAAATACCAACTCCCAATATCGATTCACTTGCCGCAACTGGCCTGAGATACACGGGATTTCACACCACTGCGCTGTGTTCACCTTCGCGAGCATCGTTGTTGACGGGACGCAATCACCACTCGGTTGGCATGCGCGGAGTATCAAACTGGAACACGGGTTTTCCCAACATGCGCGGTGGAATTTCCCCGCGTGCGGGAACCATTGCAGAAGTATTGCGCACGCAGGGGTACGCCACTTTTTGCGCAGGTAAGTGGCACTTGGCTCCGATGGAAGAATGCACTGCTGCTGGCCCACATCACAACTGGCCACTACAAAAAGGCTTTGATCGCTTCTACGGATTCTTGAACGGCGAAACGGATCAGTTCTATCCAGAACTCACACAAGACAATCAGCACATTCTTCCTCCGCGCACTCCGGAGGAGGGTTATCACCTCACTGAAGACTTGATTGATCAATCAACTACGTGGATACGCGACTTAGTTTCGGTTCGACCGGACAGACCGTTTTATTTGTATTTGGCATTTGGTGCACAACATGCACCGCACCATGCACCCGATTCGTACCTAGCGAAATGGCGTGGCAAGTTTGACGAGGGTTGGGATGTGCATCGCGACAGAGTGTTTGCACGCCAGAAAGAAATGGGAGTCATTCCGCAGGACACCACGCTTGCCATGCGCAACCCGGGTGTTCGCCCGTGGGTGGAGTTGACGAAGAACGAGCAGTTGTTTGCGTGCAGGCTGCAAGAAGCATTTGCCGCAATGCTCGATCACACCGACGCTCAAATTGGCAGACTGCTTGCATTTTTGGAAGAGCGCGGAATGTCTGACAACACCATGATCGTGTTGTTGTCGGACAATGGCGCGAGCCGCGAAGGCGGACCACAAGGCGTGATGGACGAGTGGAGCTTCTTCAACAGCGAATGGGAAAATGTTGATGAAATTGTTGCCAACAGGCTTGACTACATCGGCACAAAGAAAGCCCACTCGAATTATCCGTGGGGATGGTCGCAAGTTGGCAACACACCTAGTCGTTGGTACAAGTCGCAAACTTATGGCGGCGGAATTCGTGACTCACTGATCATCAAGTGGCCAAAGGAAATTGCCGACCCTGGTGCAGTGCGCACTCAGTTCTGCCATATTTCTGATATCGCAGCAACCGTGTACGAATCGCTCGGAATTGAACAGCCAAAAATGCTCAACGGACATGAACAAATGGCAATGCACGGTGAAAGCCTGCGCTACACATTTGGTGGGCCGGTGCAAGGAAATAAGCGCGGGCCACAGTATTTCGAAATGATGGGGCATCGTGCCATTTGGTCAGAGGGCTACAAAGCGGTCACGTTCCATGACCAAAACGTGCCATATGAAAACGACACATGGGGCTTGTACAACCTGACTGAAGACTTCTCGGAAATGCATGACTTGTCGTCGAAAGAACCAGAACGCCTGAAGAAGATGATTGCACTGTGGTGGGAAGAAGCAGAAAAGTATGGAGTGCTTCCACTCGATGATCGCGGCATCGAAATCTTTGGAACTAAATCTCGTCCAGGATCGCCGCACTACGGCAATACCTATACGTATTACCCACCGATTGCCCACATTCCATCGGATGCATGCCCAATGTTGAGTGGTCGTGCCTGGACGTTTACGGCTGATGTTGAAGTGGGAAGCACCCCGCTTGAAGGTGTTATTTACGCCCGCGGCGGACACAACATTGGACACTCAATGTTCATTCGCAATGGAGAGTTGAATTTCTATTACAACGCGCTTGGCAAACATCAACGAGCAAGTGCTCCAGTTTCGCTATCAGCCGGCAAGCACACACTTGCTGCGCGGTTTGATCGAGAAGGCGAAACCGGCACCATTACGTTGTTGGTAGATGGCAAAGAAATTGGCAATGTGCACATTCCAAAGATCATGCGCATTTTAGGAAGCATGGGCATGGACTTGGGATGTGATCGGCTATCGCCGGTATGCCCAGACTATGTTGCGCCATTTCCATTTACAGGAAAGATTGTGCAAGCAACATTCGAAATTCGTAGCCGTCCAACAAAAATTGACGAGCAGGCAGAGATGCGTGCAGAAGCAGCAAAGGAATAGCCATGTCAAACGAACTGATTATTGACTCATTGCAACGACGAATGAAAGCGCTGCATTCGCTATACGACCAGGCGCTCAGCACCATGACGATTGAGCACGTGAATCATTTCGAGCGCGAAGGTGTGTTGCCAATTGCGTTCAGCCTGTTTCACATCACCAACATGATCGATTCGTCGTTCTGGCTAATTACTGGACAATCACCAGTGTGGGATGTGGAATGGAGCAAGCGCGTTACGCCTGCAATCAATGATCATGGCAAGCACAAGACCGTTGAAGAAATGGTGGGCCAGCGCATTGGCAACTACGAAGCGTTTCAGGAGTATTTGCAGGTCGTGTTCAATCGCGTGCATGAATGGTTGGCGCAACTACAACCAGAAGAACTCACTCGAGTGATTTTTACGCGACCGTTTCCGCCACAGATTGAAAGCACGTACAGTGCGCGCGTTGCTGGCGAAGTTGGCATCACCGTGCTGGACGCGGTGGAGTGTTGGATCTACCAACACGGGCTTCGCCACATGGGAGAAATTGAATTTGCTCGCGGCCTTGTAGGCCTCGGGGGAATGACTTCCTAATTCGTAACTAGCGGCGTGGTCCGCGAATGAGTGCACCTGGCAATTCGCCGGTGAATGCATCGTTGTCTACGGTTTGCACACCACTGACGAATGTCTTCACGTAGCCATTTGCGTGTTGCACGAGACGGCGACCATTTGCCGGTAAGTCGTAGGCCATCTGCGGCATATCGAAACCAAGGTTGTCGAAGTCGACGATGTTGATGTCGGCTTTCAGTCCCGGCTTCAGTAGCCCGCGGTCCAACAGGCCGTGTAGTTCGGCGGTGTGTCGGGTTTGGCGGTACACAATGTGTTCAAGCGATAACTTTGGTCCACGCGTTCTGTCGCGTACCCAGTGGGTGAGCATGAATGTCGGCATTCCGCCATCGCAAATTGCACCGCAATGTGCTCCTGCATCGCTGAGGCCGTTACGCGTTTGTGGGTGCTGCATCATTTCGTAGGTCATGGACAAGTCGCCGTACATGTAATTGAAGAACGGTGAATAGATCATGCCCTTGCCACCGTTTGACAGCAGGTGGTCAACAATCAGTTTCATTGCAGGAACACCAGTTGCTTTGGACTGTTCGCCAATGGCCAGCGAAGGATGCGGTTCGTAATCAATGTTTCCACTGGTTACTGGATACATGCGCTTTAACGCCTTGGTGACCAAGCCCTCATAGAAACCATCTTGTGGAACTTCATCGATAAATCGCTGCCTACGAACTGGGTCATTCAATGCTGCAATTCGTTCTGCGAACGGAAGGTGCATCACTTCGTGATATGCGGGATGGGCGAGTAGTGGGTGCACGCTGCCTTCAAGGCACATCAATATGCCGATGGAGCGACCTGCTGTTTGCGCAACGATCTTCTCGCCGGTTTTATGAGACTGCGTCAGCAGCGCCAACGTTTTGCGCCACACTTCACTTCCGTCATCCAGTTGATTCACGTTCACGCTTACGGTTGCGCCGCTGCGACGTGCGAGTTCTTGCATCCATGGCCATTCTTCAATTGGCACGCGTGTGTGCTCTGGAGAAAATTGGAAGATGCCATGACCAACACGTTTCATTGCATCGGCAATTCCATACAACTCATCTGGTGTTGCATTTGTTCCCGGAACAAGTTCGCCGCTCTTACTGCGATGTAGTGGTGTGCGTGAAGTTGAGAAACCAAGTGCGCCTGCACGCAGCGCTTCCTCGGTGAGTTTGCTCATCTGCGCAATGTCATCTGCGGTTGCAACTTCGTTGTTTGCGCCGCGATCGCCCATGACGAAGGCGCGCAATGCACCGTGAGCAATTTGTGTTCCGAAGTCAATGACGTGCGGCTTGCGTTCAAGCGCATCGAGATATTCGGGGAACGACTCCCATTCCCAGGTGATTCCTTCGACCATTGCCGAACCAGGAATATCTTCAACACCTTCCATGAGTTCGATCAGCCATTGATGTCGCTCGGGAACTGCAGGTGCAAAACCAACTCCGCAGTTACCCATGACAGCGGTGGTCACACCGTGCCAACTGCTTGGTGTCATCCACGGGTCCCATGTTGCTTGCGCGTCGTAATGCGTGTGCACATCGACCCAACCTGGAGTAACGAGTAAACCATCAGCTTTAACGTGCTGATGAGCATGCGCGGTAGAAATTTCGCCTGGCGCGGCGACTTGCGTAATTACTCCATCAACAAATGCAACGTCTGCAAGACGTGCTGGTTGACCAGATCCATCAACAACAGTTCCACCAGTGATGACGGTGGTTTTCCCCGTATTCATACAAGAAATCTACCCCGATTAGGCAGGGTGAAATTTATATACAGCGGTTAGTAATGGTGCCAACGCCTTCAAGCGTGGTTTCCACTACGTCGCCAGGCTTCAGATACACCTGTGGCTTGCGGCCATGGCCCACGCCAAATGGTGAACCCGTATATATGACGTCGCCAGGGAACAGTTCAACAATGGTGGACATGTAGGCAACGATGTGCGCAATGCCAAAGATCATGTCGCTGGTTTGCGTGTCTTGACGTTGTTCGCCGTTCACTGTGCAACCAAGTTGCAAGTCATCGCGCTTGTCGTTGTTCGACATGTCGGTTACCCATGGTCCGATTGGGGAGTAACCAACGCGGCTCTTGCCCAAACTGAACTGTGGTGGAGTGCCCATGTATTGCAATCCTCTGTCGGACACGTCTTGTCCTGCGCACAAACCAGCAACGTGGTCCCATGCAGCGGCCTCATCAATATGCCTGCCACCCTTGCCAACAATGATGACAAGTTCGGATTCGTAGTCAACGGTGTCGCTCAAAATTTCGATGTTTCCCGTTGGGGTGTTCAGCGAGCTTTGAAACTTTGCGAATACCAATGGAAGCGGCGGCAATGGGCTACCCATTTCTGCTGCGTGCTTGCGGTAGTTCAGTCCAACCGCGAACATCTGGCGTGGTTGTGGAACCGGGCATGAAAGATCGGCAATAGCAATAGGCGTACCAGTGCTTGCATCGAGAGTTGCAGCAAGTTTCTTTAACGTGTCCCAATGTGCAAAGCACTGCATCGGGTCTGCTGACAAAGAGTTGTTACTGGCAGTAGCGACGTCGATTGCGCGTGGCGAAGCAATGTCGCCAACGATGAACTGCGCACGACCTTTGAGATTGGCAAGGCGAAGAGTCATGGCTGTGGCCTATACGCGACCGCGAGCGATACGACGTTGAACTTCTGCTTGTGCGCGAGCAACCTTGTCTTTTTCTTTGCGCTCTGCGCGGGCGCGCTTCTTTTCTTCTTGCGCTGCTGCATCGATGGCCGGTGCTGCGGCTGCAGCTGCAGGTGCGTTACCCGATGATGGAATAGCGAAGCGTGGATCGTTGTTCACCAGTTTGCGGAAGCCGCCAAGTGAAACGGAGAATTGAACAGCCATGAGGCGAGTTGCATCGAGGCCGAACTCTTCAATCAGTGCTGGCAAGACGATGTTCAAGTCTTCAAGACTTGGGTCTTCAGACTTGTCGCCAAGAACTTCGATGGCCTTTTCGGTCGCTGCTTCACCGAACAACACGCCAGTGTCGAGGTATGCCTTACGAGTTTTCATTGCTTCGCGAACTTTTGGTGCAACTGTTGCAGCGTCATCAAACGTTCCTGCTGGCAGTGCAAGCACCTTGGCAAGCGCATCGCGCAACTTTTCGTCTACAGCAGCTGCCAATTTGGCAATTGACTCATCGGAAAAGGTGGTGAACACTGCCGCGTAACGACGTTCCAGCAAAATGGTGTCGCGTGAGTTGCTAACTGGCATAAGGGGTCCTTTTCGAAGTCTGTATTGCCGCTATGAGCGACCCTTCAGTGTGTCAGGCAAGGACCCCCGTTCCTACTCAATAACCCCAATATTCGTATGCTGAGAAGGCGATGAAGGGTGCAACTCCAGCCATGATGATGCTTGAGCGAAGCGGCGTTGAGTTCGCCGTGCATGCCTTTGATCACGATCTGGTCGATGCCGAGGAACTCGGGTATGGACGGGCAGCAGCACATGCGCTTGGCGTCGATGAATCGCGAGTGTTTAAGACCTTGCTCGCCCAGTCGGAAAAGTCGGCAGTTGTTGCCATTGTTCCGGTGGGATCACAATTGTCATTGAAGGCCCTTGCATTAGTGCTTGGGGTGAAGCGATGCGAAATGGTTGCAGCCAATGATGCACAACGAATTACTGGATATGTAGTTGGCGGAATTAGTCCATTCGGTCAGAAGAAAAAACTTTTTACTGTTGTCGATACATCGGCAATGGATTTGACCACCATGTTTGTCAGTGGTGGACGGCGTGGACTTGACCTAGAAGTTGCACCATCTGATTTGATTCGGGTTCTCGATGCAAAATCTGGAGCAATAGCCACAACCGATAGTTAGTTGGTAACCAAAGCCTGCACTTCGCGGACAACTATTTGATGGCTTGCTGCAAATGTAAAGTCACCAACTGTTCCGCGTGCGCCGAGGCTTGTGGTGTACGTGATGTGCCACTGCACCGAGAGTTTTGCGGGGAATGCGCCAGATGGGTGCATAGAAGAGGAATGCGAGTAGGTGTACATGCATTTGCTGGTCATGCGATCGCCAAACATTTCTATCCAAGGAAGTCCTGGGCCATCGCAGGTAACTGGACCCGAACCAAGTGCTCCATCGCCCGGATCAAAGATGAGTTTCTTTGGAGTTGCTGTTGTGGTGACCGAAATGTAACCAGCAGGTGTGGGCACACCTGCAGTTGCACTCACAGGCACCCACATCAATGGGTTAACCCAAAACCATGTTCCGAGTTTGACCACGCCGCGTTGAGCCGGTGGTGCAAAGTTTCCCCACGGTGCGGGAATGTTGTCGTAGACAACTGATGTTGCTTGTTGCGCAAGTTGTGAGGTGGACACTTGCGGAATCCAATGGAACGTTGTTGCAGGTGTTCGATTGAAGCATGTGTACTCAAACAATCTGTACGTCACTCCACCGGATATTTTTTCGACCATGGCTCCGTTGCCCAAGTGAGCATCGTGAGGAATGGCAATAGACCATTCGCAGTCTTCAGACGCGCCAGAACTCCCTGGTGTAGCGCCGTATTGAATGCCCGCCATGATTTGATTTCCCGTAATTCCTGCGGTGCTGGTCGAACTTCCGCCAATGGAATCGCCGGCATGTACTTCATTGGGTAGTGCACCTAAGAATACGACAACAGTTGCAATTGTCAGTTTGCGAATCCACATATGTCTGCTCCGATCTTTCGTTGTGTGGCGGTGGAAGAAACCCACTTCCATATGCCGTGGTCAAGTTGCACGCTCCACACCATGAATGCCGAAATGACTGAATCGTCAAACACAATGTCGTCGGCAGCGCTGTCGACCTGACCAGAATCGAACAGCACTACCGAGTCAAAGATGCATGTGTGCACGGTTGCTCGAATGGTGTCGATAATTTCTACAGATTCAATACGCACGCGCAATTTTCCGCTGTCTTTGCGCGTATATAAATGTCCGACAACACGTTCATTCATGATTGAAGTAAGCGAGCGAAAGAGCGGACTGCCTGCCACAGTCATTCGGTTGATGGGGCATTGGCTTGGAGTTCTGCCGCACTGTGCACGCTGTTGCGATATTTGACCAAAGTCGCTCACAATGTGCTGAGTGGTATCGGTGTCGATGGCCACAACAGAATCAACGCGTTCGCTCGGAGCAATTGTTGTGGTGGTTGTTGCTGACGATGTTGTCACGGTGTTAAACGTGAGTTCATCACTCGGCGCACCGCAACTTGTTGCAAGAACGACAAGGGGAGCGCCGTAGCGCAAATACCGCATAAATGAGTTGGACATGTCTGCCTCCGCCGATGCAGGTTTTGCCAATAGTGATGTGGACGAACTGTGTATGTGGATACTGCCAAAAATTTGGGAATTTCGAAAATTGACGATTGGGATCTGACGGTAGAGTTGATGAACCCCAAAATGAGCCAACACCACCCTGACCTTCCCGCCGAGCAGGCCTACATAGACCATGCTTATGCCTGCCTGGATAAGAGCCGCGAGGACGCCTGGCATATTCGTGAACTGAACGAGGCAAGCACGGGCGGCACCTTTCAGGCCCGCTACGAGCGCAATGCTTTCGACGAGCAACTGCTGCAACGCCTGACCACATTGGATTTGGGCGATGCCGCGCTGGTGTTTGGTCGAATCGATCGCTTTTCCGAAACCCCTGATGAAATTGAAAGCTTTCACATTGGGCGTTTGGCAGTTGCCGATGAGAAGCGTGAACCCGTGGTGGTGGATTGGCGTGCACCTGTTGCCGAACCGTTCTATCGAGCAACGGGTCGCGAAACTATGGGCCTCGCACGCCGTCGCCATTTTTCAGTTCAGGGCCGTGATCTGCAAGGCATCGAAGATGAATTATTTGGCGAAGGTCACCTTGGTCTTGGACACGATGAAGGTTTAGGTGGCGACCCGCAAGTAGGAGTGAAACACGACGGCACTGGCCTACGCGGATACAGCACGCTCATCTCCGCTTTGTCGCGTGGTCGTACCGGACAACTTGGCGACATTGTTGCCACCATTCAGTCGGAGCAAGATCAAATTATTCGTGCTCCGCAAAGTGGCGTATTAGTAGTGCAAGGTGGACCAGGAACTGGAAAGACCGTTGTTGCACTTCACCGCGCTGCATATTTGTTGTACACCTACCGATTCCCGCTTGAAGACCAGGGCGTATTAGTAGTTGGACCAAACCGAGTGTTCTTGCGATACATCGAACAGGTGCTGCCTTCACTTGGAGAAGCAGGCGTGCAACAGGTTGTGCTTGCCGACCTTGTGCCTGGACACCGAGTTGGTCGAATTGAAGACGACGATACAAAACACGTGAAGGGCGACATTCGCATGTCGAAATTCATCGCTGGTGCAGTGCGCGACCGCGAACGACCTTTGCGTGATGACTTGGTGATTCCTTTTGGTGCCGAGTATCTACGCCTTCGCGTATCCGAGTCATCGCGCATTATTCGCGATGCACGCCGTCGTTACCGTCGACACAATGCTGCAGCACGCTGGGTAGAAACCGAAGTAGTAGAGGCAATGGCGGCAACCAGTAAGCGCGAAGAAATTGATCTTGAGGCATTGCGCGAGAGTCTTCGCGACATTCCAGAATTCCGTGCAGCCATTATTCGCATGTGGCCAGTGCTCAGCCCTGGCGAAGTGTTGCACGACTTGTTTGGTTCACGAGCGCTTGTGCGCTCTGCTGCGCAAGACGTGCTTAAAGAACATGAATGGCCATTGCTCGTTCGCGAACGAAGTGAATCGCTTACTGAAGTGCAGTGGGCTGAAAGCGATGTTGCGCTGCTTGACGAAGTGCTGTCGCTTATTGGACCGCGACCACGTAAGAGCGGGCGCATTGACGAAACCGATGAAATGCGCCTGTACGGGCACATCATTATTGACGAAGTACAAGACCTCACACCGATGCAATTGCGCATGATGAATCGCCGCTCACTCAACGGAGCAATGACCGTGGTGGGCGACTTGGCGCAGGCAACCGGAGCATTTGCGCCAAACGATTGGCAAGACCTGCTGCGTTACTTGCCAACAAAGAAGGAAGCACAGATCATCAACTTGTCTGTTGGCTATCGAATTCCTGCACAAATCATGGCGCTCGCCGACAAGGTGCTGGCTGTTGCAGCACCGTCGCTCGTTCCGCCGCAGTCTGTGCGTGAGGGTGAGTTTGGTCCAGACATTGTTCGATCATCTTCTGCAGAGCGATTGCTTGACGACGTTGTGACGCAGACTCGCCTCATGATGGACAACGTCAAGGGCGGCAACGTGGCAATTGTGTGCCCGGATGCAATGACCGAGTCGGTTTCTGCTGTGCTTGCTCGCGAAGGTGTGCAACACGGTCGTGCAAACAACACAGCACTCGATACGCGACTCACCGTGGTTCCAGTCAGTGTGGTGAAGGGACTAGAACTCGACGGAGTGGTTGTTGTTGAGCCTGCTGCAATTGTTGCTGCACAAGACCAAGGACTACGGGCGTTATATGTTGCGCTCACTCGTTCAACACAACGACTCACGGTTGTGCATCATCGCGACTTGCCGTCAGCGATGACAGGTAACTAGTTAGTTACAGCGTTTCAATAACAAGCGAGAGAAAACGCAACGACTTGTCGGCATCAGCCGGGCGGTTGCGCTCTACTGAAGATGCAGCAAGATCAATAATGCGTTGCATGTCTTGCATGAATTGATCGCCACGGTCTGCAATTTGTGGTTGCAACACCGTCCAAAGTTCTCGAATTTCTGCAAGCTTGGTCTTTGCCATGTCGCCATTGCTGTCGCTTATTGCCTTTGACATTTCTCCAATAGTCGTGTGTAACTGAGCAAACAGCTCCGCTGCGGTTCCTGTTGGAACGACAGTGGTTGGCGCTACAAGCGTAGAAGTTGGTGCAGTGTCAACGATTGTTGTCGAACATGCAGCAAGCGAGCACATCGCCACTACAACAAGGGAACTTCGCGTAACTACGTTCATGCACGAACAAGAATTCGATTGCTGGCAAACGACGTGATGTTGACGTCCATGTCATGCAAACGGACGGTTAGTGAGCCGTCGGCTGAAGAGGTGGTAACAGTGCCGGTAACGCCTGGCGTGAGTTGTGCCGATTCAAGAAATTCCAACATTCCAGGCGCGTATTCGAGTTCTTCGGGAATGCGCGAAACGGTAAACGCTGAACCAACGCGTACGTCGACAAGTGGGTGAGTTGGTTCTTCGATGTAATTCGAACCAGGAATTGGGTTGCCGTGAGGACACGTTGTTGGATTGCCGAGTAATCGAGTAATTGCTTCTTCAACATCGGGACTCAACACGTGTTCCCACTTGCATGCTTCGTGGTGGGCAAGGGCCCATGGAAGCCCGAGTATGTCGGTAAGGAAACGCTCGGCTGTGCGATGTTTGCGAACAACAGATTCGGCAAGCTTTTCACCTTCTGGTGTGAGCACAATGCGGGTACCGCGCAATCGAATGAGACCTTCGGTCTCCATGCGCTTAATCATTTCAGAAACTGAAGGACGCGAGACATCGAGCCGTTCTGCAACGCGAGCCTGAATAACGTCTAAGTGATCCTCGCGAAGTTCAAAAATACATTCGCAATATTCTTCGAATGCGGGGTGGTGTTCGCCAGGGTGCGCCATGAGTGTCAGGCTACTCCGAGTCAACTCCGCGCAAGCCCGCCCACACCAAGTTGGCGATTTGTTTACCTATTTGCTCGCCGTTAAACGCAGTGTTGTTGTTGATGAGAAAGCGCGCGACTCCTTCGCTGGCGCCTGCAACACCGTGCGCAAGAGTGCGCACATGAATTGGGTCTAAGTCAATGGCGATCAGTGGAGCAATGGCCTCTGCCGAGCGATCCAGAACTTTACGGATTGCAACAGTGAATTCTTCGTCATTTTGAGTGCCGCTGTCGAACAAAAACTTGAATGCGTTTTTGTCGCGTTCCACCCATGTAAAGAACGCAATCATTCCAGCTTCTACTTGTGCTTGACCATCGGTGAGCCCGCTCGTGGCTGCGGTCAACACATCAATCATGCGATCGCCGACGTGGTCAATGATTGCCAGAAATAATGCGCGCTTGGATTCGTAATGCTGATACACCACCGGCTTCGTTACGCCGGCTGCTTCAGCGATGTCGTTCATGGACGTGTCGTGGAAACCTTTTACGGCAAACACCGACAACGCAACATCGAGAACTTGTTCTTTGCGTTCAATTGCGGGGAGTCGAAGTGCCATGGTGGTATCAGATTTACTAATTGCCGTTTAGGCGATCTTCTTTTTCGGCAGCTTTGATTGCGTAACCGAGAACGATGGATGGTGCGAGAAGAATTGAACCAACAACGAGACCGCCGGTTGCGAGTTTGCCGACGAGAGGAGTGAACGAAGTCGCTAACCCGGTAAACACTGCAACGATGGACACCCCAAAGCTGAGGTATCCCACGCGCTTAGCGAGCTTGGTCCAGCGATCGATCAATGCGCGGCGAAGCCGAACAGGGTCGCCTGAAACATCAACAGTCTCGGCTTGTTTAGAGGGCTGAGGGGTGGAAGTCATAACCTTGCATCTCATGGTAGATGGCAGAGGTCAACAATGAGCAAGGGCGTTGTTCTTGTTGATTGGCGCGACGACGTGGCTCTGCTCACGCTAAACCGACCTGAGCGCAGGAACGCGGTGGATCTTGATTCGCTGCAACTCATTCGAGCAGCCCAGGTGGATGCCGAAAAGCGCAAAGTACGTGCTCTAGTGCTCACGGGAGCAGCACCTGCGTTTTGTGCAGGAGCCGATTTGGCTGGAGTTCGTGAGGAAGTGTTTCACGAATCACTGAGCGAGGTGCTTCGTGGATTTACACAACTGTCGTGTGTCACGATTGCCGCAATTGACGGACCTGCACTTGGTGCTGGAGCACAACTCGTTGTTGCCTGCGATGTGCGAGTTGCAACACCAACAAGTGTGATTGGTGTTCCCGCTGCAAAATTGGGTTTAGTAGTGAACCACTGGACCATTGAACGCATCGTTCGCGAATTGTCATGGCCAGTTGCGCGAAACATGTTGCTGACCGCAAGTAACTATTCGGCAGAAGAACTTGCGCGCATGGGTTCGATCCATCGACTAGGAACTCTTGACGATGCGCTTACATGGGCGAGTGACATTGCCAAGCTTGCGCCGCTGACCATTCGCGGTCACAAAGTTGCATTGGAGTCGAGCGCGGGCGAGCCGAACATTGATGCGCTAGTTACTGCTTGTCGCGAGGAAGCTCTTGCCAGCAACGACGCACGCGAGGGCAGAGAAGCGTTCATGGAAAAGCGACAACCAAAGTTCACGGGTTCGTGATGTCTGCTGATTCAGTAATCAATTTCGTAGACGCGGTTGCGGTGTACAACGAGTATCCGGCATTGGCGGGCGTGACACTGAATGTTGAGCGAAATGAAATTGTGTTGTTGCAAGGCCCAAACGGTGCAGGCAAGTCAACGTTGCTACGAGCATGCGCGGGTCTGATGCCTGTCATTCGTGGCACGGCAAACGTGTTGGGATTTGATTTAACCGTTGATCGTGAGTCGGTTCGCGAGCGTGTTGGATTGCTCGGTCATCAGAACGGATTATTTGGCGAACTCACCATTGCCGAAAATGTGTCGTTCTGGTCAACGGTTGTCGGCGCTTCTCCGCAGGAACGAACTTCTGCCATGGAACGAATGGCCATTGACGGCAAGTTGGCAAGTCGCAGAGTTTCGGAATTGTCTGCTGGCCAAAAGCGCCGCTGTGCGTTGGCATGCCTGGTGGTGCGCCGTGCCGAATTGTGGTTGCTCGATGAACCGCACGCTGGGCTGGACGCAAAGGGTCGCGATGAAATTGATCGCATTGTGAAAGAAGCAGCAGCATCTGGTGCAACCGTTGTTGTGGCGTCGCACGAAATTGAGCGGGCGCAACAACTTGCTACGCGAACGGTTTCGCTTGTTGCTGGACAGGTGCGTGATTCACAATGAGTATGTCGGTGAGTCGAATTGCGCGTGCGGTTGCCGCAAAAGATTTGCGTATTGAACTGCGCTCGCGCGTGGTGTCGAATCAGGTGCTGCCATTTTCTGGTTTGGTCATGATCATGTTTGCGTTCGCACTAGACAACGATGATGTGTTGCAGCGTGTTGCTGGCGGGTTGGTGTGGCTGGCAACGCTGTTTTCACTGTTTATTTTGGTGCAACGAACGTTTGCTGTTGAAACCTACGACGGGGCGCTGGATTCATTGCGTGTTGCAGGCGTGAACCCGCAGGGGATTTTTATTGGAAAGTCCGTTGCACTGTTTGTGCAGTTGCTGGTTCTGGAATCGGTGCTATTCGTTGCCGCTGTCGTGCTGTATCGCGTGAATGTAAATGGATCGGGAGTAGTGCTCTTGGTCACTTGCGTGCTGTGCGCTACAGCCGGATTGGCCTTCGTAGGTACTCTGTATGGCGGTTTGACTGCAGGTGCTCGAGGTCGTGAAACATTGCTTCCACTGCTTTTGCTTCCAGTAGTCGCTCCAGTTCTGATCTGTGCAACTCGGGCAACTGAGTCGGCATTTAGAAGTGGTGGAGTAACCGTTGGCGAAGGGTGGCCGTGGGTTGGAGTGCTCGCGGTTTTCGCTGCGGTATTTGGGTTAGGTGGCCTGCTGTCATTTGGCTCGCTAATTGAGGAATGATGAAGGGCAAGACATATGAGTACTGAGGCGCAAACATTTAAAGGAGTGGGCACACCGGCCACTCGCATGTACGGGTTGATGGCCATTGTCGCACTTGGTTGGGTGTTGCTTGGTGGATTGATTTTTACTCCTGAAGATGCAGTGCAAGGCGATGCAGTGCGCATTATGTACGTGCACGTGCCAACTGCATGGATTGCGTACTTGGCTTTCATCGTTACTGGTGTGGCATCGGCGTGTTGGATGATCGGCAGAAAACATTCACTGGGTTTCGATCGCGTTGCAGGTGCATCGGCTGAAGTTGGCGTGGTGTTCATGGCAATGACGCTGCTGAGTGGAAGCTTGTGGGGACGTATTACGTGGGGAACCTTTTGGGTATGGGACCCGCGCCTCACCACAACAGCATTTATGTTCGTGACGTACATCGGTTACCTGGCTGTACGCGGGTTGGGTGGAACTGCACAACAGCGCGCGCGTCGTTCGTCAGTAATTGCGCTGCTCGCAGTGCTTGAAATTCCTTTAGTGCACTTCAGCGTGGTGATGTGGCGCTCGTTGCATCAACGCGCAACAGTGTTAAGCCCAGATGGCGACATCAAAATGGACGGACTCATGCTGTTCACCTTGCTGTTCGGCGTTTTCGGATTCTCAGTTCTGTTTGCTTGGCTGGTTTCACATCGCCAGCGCATTATGGCGATGCAAGATGCACGGCAAACTTCAGCTCTCGATGTTGCTGTTGCCGAGCGGTTGAAAGAGGCTCAGGCATGAATCACGCTGGCTTCATCATCGCCGTATACGGCATCACGTTTGGCGTGATTGTTGGATTGGCGATTTACACCATTAGGCAAGGACGTAACTTGTCGCGCACAGTTGCCGATAAGGACAAACCGTGGACTTAACTCCGCGCACGTCTTCGGACAACGCGCCACTTGCACCACGTAAACGCAATCGCAAATGGAAATACGTGGCCATGTTGGTGGTTGTCGCGTCGGCGGGTGGGTTTATCGTGTCGCAATTTCTTACTTCGGCAATTGACTTCTATTGCAATGTTGACGAAATTGGCCACCGCACTGGTTGTGAAGCAAACCGCAGGCTTCGTGTGCAAGGCGTTGTGGAAAAGGATTCATTGAAGTCGGGTGCGGGGCGTACAACTTTTGTGATGGTGTTTAACCATCAATCAATTGATGTGATGTACGACGGTGACCCGGGTGGAATTTTTCAAGAATGTATTCCTGTCGTTGCGCACGGTCGATTGGTTGGCGACATCTTCGAAGCCAATCGCATTGAAGTGAAGCATTCAAATCAGTACACCGCGGCAAACCCAGACCGACTTGCGCAATCGAAAGCGGAACCGTGTTCGCAGCAAGCGGGATAAACGGCACGCTCGGGAGAGCGTTTCTGTTGGTTGGAATTATCGGCTCATTGTTCGGCGCCATAGCCGCAATCTCTAGTGCACGTCAACGTGATCAAGCGGTAGCAAAACTTATTCCGCGTTTTGCGGTTTTGGTGTTTGCGGCAAGTTTTGGTGCGTTTGCAGTGATGGAACGCGCAATGATCAATCGAGATTTCTCGCTTGCTTACATACAAAAGGTGGGCAGTGTTTCTACTCCTGCGTTGTACAACTTCGCAGCAGTGTGGAGTGCGCTTGAAGGTTCCATTTTGATGTGGGTGTTCATCCTCGCTGGCTACACACTGGCAGTCACATTTTGGTTGCGCAAAAAGATGGACGACGTGTTGTCGCGCTATGCGCTTGGCGTCATGTTCATCGTTTCCATGTTTTTCTTTGTGCTCTCATTTGGTCCAGCGAACCCTTTCGCTGCTGGCCCAGCGGGAGTATTCGATGGACCTGGACCAAACCCGTTGTTGCAGAACCACTTGCTCGTCATGTTCCACCCACCCCTGTTGTATCTGGGATATGTAGGTATGACTGTGCCATTTGCATTTGCAATTGCTGCACTGATTACAGGGCGAGTGGGCGAAGGTTGGTTGCTCGCAACACGACGTTGGACGTTGTTTGCGTGGGGCTTCCTCACAATCGGCATTGTGCTCGGCTCGTGGTGGAGCTATGAAGTGTTGGGCTGGAGCGGCGTATGGGCATGGGACCCAGTAGAAAACGCGTCGTTGCTTCCGTGGATTACTGCCACTGCATACATTCACTCCGTGCTCGTGCAAGAACGTCGCGGCATGTTGCGCGTGTGGAACCTTTCGCTATTGGTTTCAACTTTCAGCCTCACCATTCTTGGAACATTCCTCACGCGTTCGGGAGTGTTGAACAGCGTGCACGCGTTTAGTCAAAGCGCCATTGGTCCATGGTTGCTCACGTTTTTTGCAGTGATAGTTGTTGTGTCTGTTGGCCTGATTGGTTGGCGCGGAGACCGACTGCATGCGCCGGGAAGCATTGACTCGCCACTATCGCGTGAAGGTGCGTTTCTTGCCAACAACGTGTTGTTCGCAATTTTTGCGTTCGTGGTGTTGCTGGGCACGGTGTTCCCGCTAATTGTCGAAGCGTTGCAATCGCGAACCATCGTTGTTGGCGAACCATTCTTCAATCGACTCACTATTCCAATTGGCATCACCATGCTCACGATCATGGCGATTGCACCAGTGTTGCCATGGCGTAAGGCGTCGCAAGAACTGTTGTCGAAGCGATTGTTCTGGCCCGCATGGTGTGGCGTACTTGCGCTTGCTGGCAGCGTGTGGGTTGGAGCAACTGGGCTTGCTCCGCTGCTCACATTTGCGCTCGGAGGTTTCGCCTCTGGTTCTGCATTGCGCCAAGTGGTGTTGGCAACTCGCAGGCAAGGACTACGCGGGCTCGTTGGCAGAGCAAACGGCGGAATGATTGTGCATCTTGGAGTCATCATCATTGCGGTTGCTCTTGCAGCATCAAATAGTTTCACCCACAGTCAAGAATTGAATTTAGAAGTGGGCAAAGTTGCAACGTTTAGCGGGCACACATTTGAACTCATCGACGTAATCGAAGAAAAGACCGATCGGGCAACTGCAGTGAAGGCGTGGGTGAAAGTTGATGGTGGCAAGGCATATGCGCCGGCGATTACTAAGTACACCAAGCAGGGAATGAACGTTGGTACTCCATCGGTAAAGACGGGGCTTGCAAAAGATATTTATCTCACACTTGAGCCACCGGTTCGCCAAGACGAAAACAAGGCACGCATCAAAGTGTTTATCAAGCCGTTGCTGTTGTGGCTGTGGATAGGTGGGGGCCTCATGGCTCTTGGAACTGTGCTCGCTGCATTTCCTGGGCGTCGTCGCAAGCCAACTTCACCTACATCTGACGACGACTTTGCCGCTGACCTTTTGGTGATGCTGTGAGCGCGACGGGTAGTTCAAGAAAGCGCGTTGCGCCAATCATTGCGTCTGTAGTCGGTGCGTTATTGGTTGGGTTCCTTTGGGTGCTGGTTACGGCAAAGCCGAACACGGCAGACGACGCAGACTCACCGTTGCTCGGTCAGCCAGCTCCTTCAGTAGTAACCACAACATTGAACGAAGAAGATTTTGTACTTGCGCGCCGAAAGGGAAGTTGGGTCATCTTCAACTTCTTTAACTCAACATGTGTTCCATGCGTTGCAGAACACGCAGAGCTTGTGGCGTTTAACGAACGCGAATCAACCGCTGCAAACCCTGCAGAGTTGTACACCGTGATTAACGACGACAACGATGATTCTGTGCGCGCGTTCTTTTCTAAAAATGGAGGAGAATGGCAAAAGATTCGCGATACGGATGGTGCGATTTCGGTTGCTTTTGGTGTTGCAAAGGTTCCAGAAACATGGGTCATTGACCCAAACGGTTATGTGCGGTTACGCATTGCAGGACAACTGACTCCAGGCTTGCTTGATGATCAACTTGCTCTCTTAAAAAAGCAGTTTGGTTCGTGATGAATTCAAAATCTGTAAACAACAAGTGGTCGTGGCTACTGCTGATGCTGTCCGCAGTGGCGTTGCT
>Ga0114973_10000167_pt1 | contig 46240 bp, 46 predicted proteins | sample M_140807_MF_Meta_FD_87025 | JGI IMG/M metagenome (GOLD analysis project Ga0114973, IMG submission 87025) | Freshwater microbial communities from Lake Montjoie, Canada to study carbon cycling - M_140807_MF_MetaG | ecosystem: Environmental > Aquatic > Freshwater > Lake | place: Lake Montjoie... | reverse complement strand
ATAAAGCCTGGCAACGTCCTACTCTTCCGTGCCTTAAGACAAAGTACCATTGGCGCTAAAGGGCTTAACTGCCGAGTTCGGAATGGGATCGGGTGTTACTCCTTTGCAATAATCACCAGGCAATATGTTTATATTATATTTATTATATAAATCAATAAATAATCTGCTGAATCTTATCCGAGACTTTTAATACTTAAATATGAGTTCTTTTTCTTCAGTTCTAACATTTTCTTTATAAATAATAAAATAATTTTAAAGTTTAAAAAAATTAGGAAATTAAATTTTAGTCCTAAATTGTTATAATTTCCAATAGCTAGACTTTGTGCCATTTTAATGAAACTATTATTTTTAATTTCTGTAAAGCATCCATTTACTGTCAATGTATCAAAGCCAAAATCCTGAGAAAATATTAAGTATAATGAGTGACTATTAATTGCAATTTCAGCTTCGTCTTTAGATATAATATCTATCTTTCTTTTGACAATATCGACACTAATAGAAATTTTAAGATCTAATATGTAAAAATTTATTTTTTGAAAAATATTTAAAAACTTTATGCTGGATAATAAATATATAAAAAAAAACGAATTATTTTTATATATTCTATAAATATACTTATCAAACTCTTGCTGAATAATATCAAGTTTATAAGTCTTATGATTATTGGATATTCTAATATTTTTTATTTTTAAATATTTTTTTCTCCAGAATTTTAAACCTTTATACTTATGGATTAAATTATTAAAATATAATTTTTCATAAGGAGCAAGAATGACTAAATTAGAATTAAATTTTTTATTCATATTATTTAATTTATCCGGAGTATTTATGCTGTCATTTAAATAAGAATTAAGTTTATTAGAAAAATATACAAAACTTGCAAAGGGAATAAGATATTTTGGTCTCAAAACATCAACTTGCTTTCTCATTGTTTCAAGTTTTTCATTTGCAGATTTTTTTCTCCAGGAAGTATTCTTTTTTCCACCTTTCCATGCGGCATAACTAAATTGCGTAAGAAGATAATCACACTTACCATAAATATTTTTTATTTTCTTTAATTTGGCCTCGTCATTAATTGAACAATCATTTAAATTAAATATTGTTTTATTGTTTAAATAAACAAATAATGCAGAATCATAAAAATCATATTTAAGAATTCTAAGGGTAAAATTTTTATCAATATAAATATTTTCATCTTGGCTAACTTCTTTTAAAGAAAATTTATTTTTATTTAAAAAATCGATTACTCTTCCATCTTTTGTTTTTTGAAATAAAAAATTAATATTTAAATTTTTTATTACCTTTTCATAATCTCTTAAAAATTGAATTGAAAAATGGTCGGGATGTTCATGAGAAATCCATATATGAGAAACATTTAACAATACTCTTGTAATGTCTTGTTTTTTGTTTTCATAAATTAATTTCCACCCCCCATCAAAAACGGTACCGCTATACCAAGGGTCAGTTAAAATTGATTTATTGCCATTAGAAATTAATACTGATGCATGATTTATAAATTGAATAAAACTTTTCATTTTTTATTAATAGAAATATTTAATTAAATTTTCAATAACATTAAGTTTTTTTATTATTCTCAAGACTATCTAATTTTCTTAATAAATGAGAAACTATTAAACTATTATTTTTATGAATGATTTTATTAATTGTAGTTCCGGCACCTATTAAAGAATTACTTAAAACAGATCCACTCTTAAAAATTACTGAAGATCCAAAATAAACATTATCATAAATCTTAGTTTCTATATCTTCGCTACCATAATTTATCACTGAATTAATTCCCCCAAAGACAACATTGTTACTTAAAATAAATTTATTGTTTATATATATAGTGTGAGATGTTGTGAATTGAGATCTGCTCATAGATAACACTCCTTTATTATTATTGGATATAAATTTATTATAGGAGCCAATTAATGACCAATCTCTGCATTCTAAAATTAAAAAATCTTTTATCAAATTAAAATTTACGATTTGTGTATCATCTAAATCTAAATTTTTAATATTAATATAATTGAATATGCCTACATTAGAATTTTTTATAATAACTGAATTACAGTTTATAATGGTTCCAAAACCAATTTTTGATTTTTTATCAATTTTGTAACCAAATAAAAAATAATATAATTTATTCTTCGTATAGGCCACGGGCACAATAGAAATTATAAATAATATAAATAATTTAAACATCTTTTGAAATCATCACGGAAGAATATATTCCGGACTTCAATATATCTTTATGAATAATTGTTCCTGGCAAAACTTCAGCATAATTTGAAATAGTAACATTCGGTAAAATTATAATATTAAAAGATATAAAGCACCCATTCGAAATAGTAACTTTCCCATATTTAATTTTTCTAAACCTATCAAAACTATGAGTCCAAATCTGAATATTATCTTGCAATGAAGAGTCTTCTATTAAAATACAATCACTAATATCCAATAAATTTTTTTTTCCAACAAAACTGTTGTTTATAGTTATAGAATTATCTTTTATTTTATTCAAAAAATTGGCAACAAATTTATTTTTCCTTGATATTGAACTTTTTAATATATTGACTTTTGAAATATTCTTAAAAATATTAAAATTTTTAATTACTGAATTATCAATTCTAAGATTCTCAACATCAAATAAAATAAAATTGCCTATTGTTGAATTAACTATATCAACATTATTACAAGTAAAAAAAACAAAAAATCCTATTTTTGATTCTTTATCAATACAAATTTTTAAAAATAATTTAAAAAAAAATTTTTTTAGAAAATTATTTGGTATGACAGAAATTAAAAGGGATAAAAAATTTCTCATAGTTAATAAATAATTTTTTTTAATTGAAAGTATAAGTCACTTTCTCTATAAAAAAATTTTACTCCTGCTCTTTTAGCGGCTAATTTATCTGTTGATTTATCACCAATCATAAAACTATCTTTGGTTGAAATTGAATATTTATTTATAGCTTTCAATATCATTCCAGGATTTGGTTTCCTAAAATAACTTTTTTTTTTATACTTTTTTATTTTTGCATCTGGATGATATGGACAATAAATAAAATCATCTACCCATCCGCCCTGCTTTAAAAGCTCTTTATTTATCCATCTATGTAACAATTTTAATTGTGAGACTTTGATTAAACCCTTGCCTACACCAGATTGATTTGTAATGACAATCACTAAATAATTATTTTTTTTTAAAAATTTTATTGCTTTTTTTGTGCCTTTTAACCATTTAAAGTCAGATTTTGAATTTATATATCCTCTATCTTCATTCATTACACCATCTCTATCCAAAAAAACGGCTTTAATTTTAAGATTTTTCATTAGTCTATTTAATTTTGAATAATCATTGTTTATTATTAATTACGTCATCTTAATAATAAAATAATAATGAAAGAAATCAAATCGTATAAAAATCTTCAGTTTAATACTTCAAATATTTGGAACGAGTATTATAAATCTCATCAAAGTGGTAATTGGGTCGGTAATAATTATCCTACTGAACCTTTAATAAGATTTATTTCAAATCTAAGAAAGGATCCGAAAAATAAAAAAAAATATTTTATGGATGAAGGTCAAGAAATTAAAGTAAGAACTAATTTTAGTGGAAAAGCTTTAGAAATTGGTTTTGGAACAATTGCAAATCTATTATTTTTACAAAAAAAAGGTTTTTCTTGCACAGGACTAGAGGTTTCTCAAGATAGCGTGCTAAGAGCAAAAAAATTTTTAATGCAAAACAAAATTATTAAAATTAAACCTATGCTATGGAAAAATTCTCCGACGCTTCCTTTTAAAAACAATACATTCAATATAATTGTAGGATTGCAATGCGTCTATTACAATCTAGATATAAAAAAATTTATAAGAGAGGTTAAAAGAGTTCTTAAGCCTAACGGTATATTTTTTTTTTCTTTTTTCTCTAATAAACATGAATATATAAAATATTCGGATGTTGTTAACAGAAAATTAAATTTAATTAAATGGAGCGATAAACATCCAAATTATAGAATAAGGGGATCGGTATTATTTCAAGCTAAAAGTAAGTATCATTTAAAAAAAATATTTAATAGGTTTAAAAAAGTAAAAATATTTACATATGAGTTCGATCAACTACCAATGTTTCAATCTTGGTGGTATATAAACGGAAAAAAGTAAATTATTTTGCCGTTTATAACTGATTATATTTTTTTTATTACAATTAAAGATTTTACAAATTTAGCATTTAAAAAATATAATTTTTCAAAATACATAGTAGATAGAATGTTATGCATCTTTTTTGGAAAAATTTTAATTAAAGAATGAATATTTTTAAATTTGTAAAGTAAATGTGGAATATTTTTTTTTTTATAAAGCTCGCAACAAGCAGCTAACAAACCATTTTTTTTCAATCTTTTTTTTGCAAGTTCTAAAATATTATTGGGTCTAGTAAAATATCCTATAACAAATCCAAAATATATTAAATCATATTTATTACTTTTTTTTTTTAAAAAAATATTTGCATCAAACATCTTTATTTTTGAAGAATAACTTATTAAATCTATGGCTGTAATATTTTTCATCAAAAAACCATTAGAAATGAAATTGTAAATCTCGCCTTCATTTCTTGGTCCTATGATTAAAATTTTCATTTTTTTAAAATCTAAGTTTAATTTTTTTTTAACTCTATTTATTGAATCTAAAAAAAATTGAGACCGAGAGCCATCATAACTATCATTTAAACTAAGTAGTGATTTTAAATTTCTTAGGGTGGTATTTGGTGAAGATTTATTAGATTCTTTTATATAGCGAATTTTTTTTAATACAAAAACTAAGAAAAACAGTCTGAATACTGTAATAAATAATCTTATAAATCTGAATCTCAAAAAAAAAACCATCAAATAAATTTTGGTTGCGGGGCTTGGATTTGAACCAAGGACCTTCAGGTTATGAGCCTGACGAGCTACCAGACTGCTCCACCCCGCGATTTAAAAAAAAATTTTTATCATTATAACGGGTATTTATCTAGCTCTATTTTTTTACTAAAATAATTAAATCTAATATTAATGCTATTTTCCTTCTATTAAACTTAAAATATCAGATATTTTTTTTGAAGAATTATATTTTTCAATTTTAATTTTTTTTTTAAATTTTTTTTCAATTTCTATAAAAATTTTCATACTGTTAATACTATCCCATGTGTTAAAATCTTTTATAAAAGATGTCTTTTTAATTAATGCATTTTTGTTATTTATATTATTTAAAATAATTTTTTTTAAAATATCAAAATTTTTCATTTTTAATAATGTTTTTAATTTTTTTTATTGTACTATAATCCAAAATTGTACTAAGATTACTATACTCGTTATTATTAGGGTTCTCAACAAAATCTCTTAATAATCTTCTTAAAATTTTTCCACTTCTAGTTTTTGGTAAAGAGGGGATATAAAAAATTTTTTTTGGCAATGCATAAGATCCGAAAAAACTTAAAATTTTAGCATTAATATCTTTTTGAACTTTTTTTACATTATTTTGATTATTTAAAACAACAAACAAAACAATTCTTGCTGCTTCGAGATTGTCTTTAACCGCTACAGCTGCTAATTCTGCAATACTTTTTATCTTTAGTAATATTGACTCAATTTCTTCCGAGCCTATTCTATGACCACGAATATTAATGACATCATCATTTCTACCATGAACATACAACGCATCTTTTTTGTAAGAACCAATATCAAACATTTTAAAATAACCATCTTTTGTCCAATAATTTTTCCATAAATTCTGTTTATTTATTATTTTTGACATACATCCTGGCCAAGAATTTTTTATCATTATTTCTCCGTGTCCTGTCTTTCGATTTTTATCAAATAAATGAAGCCCAAAATAATGGTTCGGTTTACCTACTGAACCATGAGGAGATTTTATTACTAAATCATCATAAATTGGAGCTGTGATGATCCCTCCAGTTTCAGTCTGAAAATAAGTATTTACAATAGCTTTTTTGTGATTAAAAATTTTGGCAAACCATCGTCCTACTGCAGGAGCCAACGGCTCACCCATTGATCCTAAGGAACTAAGAGAATGTTCTTTAAAAGAATAATTTTTAATTATTGATTTTAGTAGTCTAATTATTGTAACCGGTAAATACAAAACTGTAATTTTTATATCTTTTAAAATTTTTTTTAAAAAGAATTTATCTAAAATTAAAGTTGGCGATTCAAGAATCACTGAAGTGGCACCTAAAGATAACGGTCCATATAAAGCATAAGTATGTCCATTAATCCAGCCAGCATCTGAGGCTGTAAGAACGATACTTTCTTTATTAATTCCAAAAAAGTTCTTACACGTATATTTCGCATATAATAAATAACCACCAGTTGAATGCATAACACCTTTTGGTTCTCCAGTGCTTCCTGATGTAAATAAAACAAAAAGATCTCTATTGCTCTTAAATGAATTAATTTTCAAATTTTTTTTAAATTTCTTACTTAATAACTCATTTGTATTATAAAATTTTAGTTTCAAATTAGTTATGCTGTCCCTAAATACAATAACTTTATCAAATTCTTTTTTATTTTTAAAATTAATTAATATTTTATTTTTTATATTAACATCAGAGTCACGAGTAATTATTAAATCCGGTTTAAACAAAACGATTCTTGAATGTATTGCATCTTTGTTTAATTCTTGAAAAACTACGCTATGACACAATCCTAACCTTGCACAACTGAGCATGGCAATAGCGGACTCTTTTGATGCCGAGGCATGAATAATGACTCTAAAGTTACTATTGATTTTATAATTACTTTTCAAGAATAAACAAAAATTTTCAACTGCTAATAATAAATTTTCATAAGTGTAAAAGGATACATTATGAAACTTATTAATAAAAATTAAAGCCCTTTTTTTGCCCAAGCCTTTTTGAATATTAAAATCGATGCACTCTAAAGTTAAATTTAACTTTCCATCAACAAACCACATGGGTTTATTGTTTTTAAGCTTATAAAAAATTTTCTTTGGTTTTATTGTCCAATTTAGAAGGTTTACTTTTTTTTTCCAAAAAAAAAAGTTTTTTTTATCAGGTATATTCATAATAAAATTTTAATTTTTTTTGTAAATAAAATTTTTTTATATTTATGATCATCAGGAACATAAATTAGAGTATTATATTTACTAGCATCATGGTTTGCAAAAATAAGATTTTTAACTTTTTTACAAGTTAAACTAAATTTATAAAAAGGAATCATATAATTTTTACATAAAAGAATAATTGGTTTATTTTTCGTTTTTGTAAATAAAAATTTTAAAAAAACAAACACAATTCTTCCTCTATACTTTTTATTACTACATAAAGTATCTAAATAAAAAAAAGGAATTACTTTCTTTTTATAAAAAATTCTTCGCAATCTTAAGCAACAATAGATAACTATTTTAGACTTAATTTTATAAATAAAATGCAAATCATTTGATTTAATATTATCAACAAACCAATTATGATGATCCTTATAATTATATTTATTCCAAAATATTTTTTTTAAATTTATAATATTTTTTATCTCAATTTTTGTTAAAGTTTTAGTTTTCTTTAATAAGAACATTTTTTAAAATTGATAATATAAGAATGTTCTGCTGTTGTTTAATGAAAACAATGAAGCTAAAATTAAAAAAGAAAAAAATATTATTGTTAAAATACTTAAAAAGCATTCTTTTAAAGTAAAACTGTTTTTATTAATATTTTTATCTAAAATTATAGAAATTGTTTTTGTATTAGGGAAAAACAATACAATGATAAAAGCAATTAAAATTAAGTAAAAATAATACTTGTCAGTAAATATTTCAAATGGAGCTATTTGAAAAGAAAAACTATTCACTAAAATTTTTAAAAAACTGACATTATAAAAAAATGGTGGCAAGACTAAATTTGAAAAATTAAACATATTTTTTATAATATTTAATGATGTATCAAGATTTGGAGACCTAAAAAAAACAAATGATATAACAATAACTACAAAGGTTATTGCCCAATATATTACCTCCATAAATTTATGTTTTAAAAAATATATTTTATAATAATTTACTAAAAAATTATAAAAAATATTTATTTGGTATCCCAACCCATGAATAATACCAAAAACTAGAAAATTAATTCCTGCTCCATGCCATATACCAATTAGTAAAAATGTAAAAATACTACTTATAATTATTGATATTCTAAAATTAATTTTAATAGAGTTTAAATAATAAGTTAGAGGAGAAAAAATATATTCTGTAGTAAATCTAGTTAAAGTTATGTGCCAAACACTCCAAAAATTTTTTAAAGAAGTTTTTTTTAATGGAGATAAAAAATTATAAGGAATATCAAGGCCAATAATTCTGCATAAACCAACAGCCATATCCGAATAACCTGAAAAATCAAAATAAAGCTGAAAAATATAACCTATTGGTCCTAACCAGCTTTCAATTACATTGAGTTCTATTTTATTTTCATTAATTAAAAAAAAGGGATCTATATGCAAAGCAATTTGATCAGCTATTAAAAGTTTTTTTGACAAACCAACAAAAAAAATTGCTAATCCAATAATTAAATTACTATATAAATATTTTTTTTTGAAAACCAGGTAAATTTTTGGATAATACTCATTAATTTTTAAAATAGGCCCAGAAATAAGTTTAGGAAAAAATAAAATAAAGCTTACATATTCATAAAAGTTAATTTTTTTTTTAGTGTTATTAGAAATTTCAATTAAGTAACTTATCTGCTGAAAAGTAAAAAAAGATACTCCTAAAGGTATAATTATAGAATTGTAATTAATTATATTTAGACCAATAAAATTTAAGGTTACTGTTAAATATTTATAATAAAACAAAAAAAATATATTAAATATAATTCCTAAACATAAATAAAATTTATTATTATTATTAATAATAATTAAATTGCCTAAATAAAAATTAACTAAAATATTAAAAAATAAAATATATAAATACTTTAAGTCATAATATGCGTAAAAAAATAAAGAGAATATAACAATTAAAGTATTAAAAAAAAAAAAAATTTTTAATACTTTAGAAGATTTAATAATAAAGAATATTATTAAAAATAATGGAAAAAATAAAAAAATAAAATGATAAGAGTTAAAAAGCATTTAATTGAATAGTAAATATTTATTTTTAAAAACTATAAATAATTGATCGGCTATTATTGAATTTCCAAATTCATTAAAATGGTAATTTTTATTCTCTTGTAAAATTATTTTACTAAAATTATTTTTTTTTATATGCGAAATTGGATAAATAATGTTATTCCATCCACAATTATTTGCAATTCTAATAACTCTTTGATCAATTTTGTCATCATAATAATCGGGGTGTTCCCTAATAGTATCCATAAAAGGTAATACTAGTAAAACAGGGATTGCCTCCTTTGAAGAAAGGTAATCTTTTAAATTGCAAAAGTTTTTTTGGATTTCTGAAATTTTTTTTTGCTTATTATATTCTTCTTCTAATGCTTCTTGTAAATTAAAACTCATATCATTATAATATAAATTTCGTCTAATTTGATTTAATGCTCGAAATGTATACGAAAAAGTAAGATATTTTTTTAAAAAATGTGGAGGATGTTCAGATATGTCAAAAATATCGTTTGCTAAAAATTGTAATACTACGTAATTTTTTTTTATATTTATATCTTTAGTGATTTCTACAATATTTTCTACATTTTGTTTAAGGGAGTAGCCGGGAACTCCAAAATTAAAAACCGCATTATTAATATTATTTTTTTTTAATTTAGCTAAAAATAACTCAGAAAAATTAAATTGATTATCTAAATACTGATTTTGTGTATAAGAATCTCCAAAAAATAGGATTTTATTAGATGTATTTTTTTTAAATTCTAAACATTTATCTTCTTCGCCTCTCATAAAACATGAGTTTGTTTTAAAAGAAATTTTTTTATTTTGACTACTGATGTTAAATGGGTCATAAAAAGTATAGTGACAATTTTTTTTATAACTATAATAAATTAAGGAATTATTAGATTTCTCGACACAAGACACGCTATAATCGCTATCAAATCTGTAAGGATATTTTTTTTCATAAAAAAAAAGTAGCAGCTCCAATAAAATAAAAGAAAATAAAAAAATTGCAAATAAAACAAAAAATTTTTTTTTAAATTTCATATTAATTGATATTTTTATGATTAACTATTTAACGCATCCAATTTTTAAAAAATCATTTTCTATTTTAATTTTAGTATTGATATTTTTAAAAGTCGCTCTGTTTATATTTTGAGTAATAATATCATCATTAATAGTGTTAGATAAAAAACCTGATAGTTCATTTTGGTTATTGAATATCATTTTTAAATTTATAAAATTTAATACTTCTCCAGCATGATAACCATCTATAAATTGACAATCTTTATAATAACTTTTGTAAGTAAAATCATAAAAATTATTATACTTTGTTAATTTTTCTGAAATATAATCAAAATTTTTTAAATATCCATCCTCTTTTAAAATGTTAAAAATTTTTGGTGAGACTGGCGGCATATAAAATATAATCTTTATATTATTATTATTACTAATATCATTTATCTTTTTAAATATTTCCAATGAATTTTCATCAAAAGAGAAAGCGATAAAATTTTTTTGATTATTTTTAAATTCTTTTATTGTGTCATAAAATTCTATATCGTAACTTTTTTTTCCTGATAATCGAAAATTATCTACATAGTAGCCATTTAAATCATAACCACTATCCTGCATATTGGCTGCAACACCTACATTTTGAAAATAATTTTTATTATTGACTGTTAAAAAAAAATCATCGAAAGATATTTTTTTTTCTATAACCCATAAATAAGGCTTAACAAGTTCATTCAATGAAAAGTCTAAAAAAAATTTGTTATAAATTTTTTCTTCATGTTTAGGTATTTGAAATAAATTGTTAAATAAAATTTTTGAGCTTCTTTCATTAAAATTTTTGTTAAATAACCACCAATCAATGCCAACAATTATTAATTTAGGTTTATGAGTTTTTATTAGGTCATTTATAGATTCATAAAACATATCAAAGCTATAAAAAGGCTGCTGGGCTATTAATAATTTTTTTTTAAATAAAAATCCTGGAAAATATTGCATCCTTGATGATCCAAGAATAATTATCTCTGGTTTTATTAACAAATTTTTTTTTTTAATATAATTTTGATAATCAATGTTAATTGATGAAGAATATAGAGCGCTGCTATTAAAAATTTGTTTTTTTATAATGCCATTAATGTCCAAATGTTCGTTATTTTTTTTTAAAAAAATATAAGAAATGTAGAAAAGATATAAAAAAATATTGATAGAGATAAAAAAAAAAATTAAATAATATTTTATTCTTTTATTCATTAAGATGTAACCTCTATAAAAGCTTTTCTAATCTTATTAAGATTATTTTTATTATTAAGTTTTTCTGGAATGATAGCACCTTCAAAAGAATTTTCTAAATAAAAATTTTCATAATTTTTTTTTTTATCTTTAATTTTTTTATTCAATAATTCAAAAAAATTTTTGCAGTCTCTCATTTCGTCAACGGAAACTCGTGCGCTATAATTTAAACAATTAAAAAAAGTCTCAGCAAAAGTAAAACTCGGAATTTTTAATAAAGCAGTCTTTAAAGATGCGGTAGATGCTATAGAAAATGTCGCAAAGGCACCGTTGAGTAATTTATTGTCTTCCCTATTATCACTTAAAAAAATATTTGGGAGTTTTAAAAAATTTTTATAAAAGCTTACTGATCTATCTCCTATACAATTAGGATGTTCTTTTATTATTAATTCAAAATTATTTGGTAATATTTTCCAAATATTTTGTATATTTTTTAAATGATCTGAATAATAAATCCCTTTTACATCAATAGAAGCTTCTGGCTGCTTCTGAAGAAAATATATTATATATTTTTTTTTTATAGTGAAAAATATTTTTTTTTTTAAAAAAAAATACAATATATAATTAAAGTATTTTTCATAAAAAATTATAATTCTTTTTAGTTTAGAAATATAACAAGGATCAAGTTTATCATAATAATCATTCATAATTAAATTGTAAAACTTTTTGACCTTATATAAAAAAGAATCTCTTTCACTATTTTTTATCTTAATATATTTTTCATATAAATTTTTATTTTCAAAAAAAAATAGGTTTTTTTGCTTTTTTCTCCTCTGAAAAAAATCATTTTGTCTTTCACTTGTAAAAAATAAAAATCTATTGGATGGGTATCTTGTGGACTGTATATTATAATATACTATCCCTTCTTTTTTTGCAATTCTACTTGTGACCAATTCATGAGCCCATGTAAACTCGCCAAAAATTATTTCTATTTTTTTTTGGATTAAGTATTTTCTTATTATTGAATAAAAATTATTTAAATATGAGGTGTTGTTTAAATTTTTTTTTAAAATTCTATCTGAATATAAAATTTCATTTATTTTAATTTCTGGAGAAACACTATTTACAAAAAAATTATTTATGTAGTTCTTATTTGCATATAGAATATTTTCTTTGTAATAATAATTTTTTAAAAATGAATAATTTTTTTTATTAACAACACACCAGAAAATATTTTTTTTTTCAAAATAATTATAAAAAACTTTATGATAGAAAAAAGTATTTTCAAAATTAGAAATAATTAAAATTCTTTTTTGTAAGGAAATCATTTAATGATAAAAAAAACTCTAATTAAAATTAAAGATAAGTACAGAATAGAAGAGAAAAGCATTGCAATTGCAAGCCTTTCTACCATTGCAAATTCACTAAATAATAAAATTAACACATAAATACATAACGACATCATTGAGAAAATTAATATATGCTTATTGCTATTAAATTTGTTTAAATACTGTTCAAAAAAAGAACCGAAGCACCAAAAAATAAAATATAAAAAAATACTAATAAAAATCAAGTCTCTCTTATATTCTAAATGCAATATATAAGAAAATTTTTCAAAGAAGGCAAAAGTTATAATGCTTATTAATGCCATACCGAATATATACTTAACCAACAAATCAACATGAATACTTTTTTCTTTATTTTTGAAAATAGAAAAATAATAATAGTTTGTAAAAGTTCCATGAAATAACTGAATAACAAATAAAGTTCTCATAAAAAAGGATATTTTAGTCATGTCTTCACTACTAAGATATGCAAATGAATAAATTTTTGCAAAGTGCATAATAATAAAAAAAAACAGGGAATTTAAAATTAAAGGCCAAGAAAATTTCAAACTTTTTTTAAAAATAGATATAAATTGAAAATATTTTAAATATTTTTTTCTAAAAAAACTTATAAAAAATATTATTGACACAATGACTATTTGGATCGAGAAAAAATATAAAATATTATTTTTTATATTAAAAAAATATATCAAGATAAAAATAAAAACTGTTGAAATACTAGATAACAAAGTAATATAAAACATCTTTATTTGCGTTTGTTTTATAGCATAATAAGTTTTATTAAAATTAATTATAACTAAAAAAATAGTTCTAAAAAAAACTAAGAAGGCGATTAACAAAAAATTTTCATTTTTATAAAAAAAAATTGAACATAAAATAAAAGGCATAAGTGTAAAATAAAAAATTAATAGGTTATTAATGTATTTTTTTATAGAGCTAGAAAATAAATTGACATTTTTGTAATGCCTAAAATTTGATAGATAAAAATTCTTAATTCCGCCATCGGCAAAAATGGAAAAAAATAAAGATAATGAATATACAAATTCTACTAGATTATAGTATTGATGATCTTTAAAAATATATAAGGGGATAAGTGGCAATAAATATAATAAAAATTTATCTATAAAATTTATTCCAGTAAAAAACAAAAATTTTTTATTCATAATTAAATTTTCTTTGTAATTTTTAAAATAATTTTATTTATAGAAAAATTTTTATTTAGAAAATTAAAGGTAAATTTTTTATTAAAATTAAATTTTCTTTTAATATATCTTAATTTAAGTAATTCTGTGTGACAATCACGAAAAGGATTGATTTTTACACCTAATTGATTCTTAACAATAAAATTAGAAAGTTCGTCTTTTTTTTTAGACAGAAGTATTACAGGTATATTATTGTTTAGGTAAGAAAATAATCTACCTGGAAAATTTACGGTTCTAATTCTTTCATCTAAAGAAACTATGCCGTAGTCAATTCCATTTAAAAATTTAATATATTTATTTTGAGTTTTTTTTTTAATAAAAATTAATTTTTTATTTTTATTATTTTTATTAAATTCATTAATAATATCTTCAGAAATACCGTTGCCCAATAAATAAAATTTATTGACTATATTTTTATCTATTTTAGAGAAAAATAATAAAACCTTAGCTAAGTCTTGCCCGCCTCCAAAATTTCCAGCAAATAAGAAGTTTGATTTTTTTTTAACTACATTATTTTTATAATTAAATTTCTCTAGATTTAGCCAAGGAGGTAAGTAAAAAAAATTATTTTTATAATTTTTATTTAAATAAATTATATTAGTTTTTGACTCAACTCCAACATTATCAAATTTTTCTATAAATTTTTTAAAAAATAACATTAATATTTTTTTTATAAAAAAATTCTTTATATTATTTGTGTCTATTGCCCAATGAGGAAATATATCTCTTAAAATGCAAAGTGATTTAACTGAAAATTTTATTCTTATTTTTTCAGATATATAATTAAAAAAAATTGATGGAGAATAAATGATTAAAGATGTGGGTTGAAATATCTCTAATATTTTTTTTGATTTATAATAAATTATGTAATCCATTAAAAATTCACTTATTCCTCTTATAATAAAGTGATTACTTTTAATGAAAGGACAATTTATTCTTATTATCTGCAATCTTTTTTTATTTTTTTTATAAAAGTTTTTTTCTTTATTTAAAAAATTAGAAAAGTTAGAATTTTTTGCACTAAGCACTAATACATTATTTTTTTTTGATAATTCCAATGCCAAATCTTCTAGAAGCCTAGCGCCAGAAGTTTTGTCTGGAGCAAAAGTATCGCTTACGATGACTATATTTTTCAATTTTATTCTATTTTTTTATATTCGGCCTTTGTTAGACAAAAACAAATCAAATTGTAATATTTTCCTTCATAAAAAATAGATTCAGGAAACTTTCCAACTTTTTTCATTCCAGCTTTTATGTTGCTTTTTATCGAATATTTATTTGCCTCAGAAACGCCTGTCCATATTGTATTTAGGTTTAGTTTATTAAAAGCATAATTTTGAAGAATTTTAAGAGTTTCTGTGCCGGCACCTTTTGAATCATTTCCTTGATCTCCGATCAATCTTCCGTATTGCGCACGTCTATTAATCCAGTCAATATTTGATAAAGAGCAATTACCAATATGCTTTCTATTTTTTTTTAAACAAATCGAAAAAAAAATCGTTTTTTTTAATTCTTTTTGAGATTTAAAAAAATTTTTCATGTCAATTAGGCTGCTTGGAAAACGACTTACTTCTAAATAACTGCTTATTTTTTGATTATTTATCCATCTCAAATACTCTGTTGATATATCTTTTTCTAAAAAGGGTCGTAAATAAATTTTTCTACCCTCTAAAAAAACTAGATCACTTTTCATTAATTTTAAGATTTATAATTATTGTAATAACTTACTGATAATTTAAAATAATAATGACTACAAATAAATAATTAAATCCATGAATAATTTAAATAACAAAAACATACTAATTACAGGCGGAACTGGTTCTTTTGGTAATGAATTTATAAATCAGTTATTAAAAAATAAAATTAATTTTAAGCAGATCGTAGTTTATTCAAGGGATGAATTTAAACAGTACAATATGAATTTACTATACAAATCTACAAAGATCAAATTTGTAATCGGAGATATTAGAGATTTAGAAAGACTTAAGATAGCTTCTAAAAAAATAGATATTATAATTCATGCGGCCGCTCTCAAGCATGTACCAATAGCCGAACTCAACCCAATTGAATATGTTAAGACCAATATAATTGGAGCGGACAATGTTATTAAAGCATCTATTGCAAATAATGTAAAAAAAGTAATTGCTTTATCAACTGATAAGGCGGCTAAACCAATAAATTTATATGGAGCAACAAAGCTAGCTTCGGATAAATTATTTGTAGCTGCTAATTTTGAATATCCAAATCAAACAATATTTTCAATTGTTAGATATGGAAATGTTCTGAATTCTAGAGGCTCTGTAATACCTTTGTTGTCAGAACTAAAAAAGCAAAAATCAAATACTATACCAATTACAGATCTTAACATGACCAGATTTTGGATAACATTAGAAGAGGCTGTAGACTTTGTTAAAAATACTTTAAAAATTATGAAAGGAGGGGAAATATTTATTCCAAAGATCAAATCAGTTAGAACAGTAGATCTTGCAAAAATTATATTGCCTAATGCAAAAATTAAATTAATAGGGATAAGATCTGGGGAAAAAATTCATGAAATTATGTGTCCAGTTGAATCTTCAAGAAAAACTTATGAATATAAAAATTATTTTATAATATTTCCTGAATTTCAAAATAAAATAAATCAAATAAAAAATGGTAAAAAAGTTCAATCAAATTTCGAATACAGCTCCGAAAATAAAAAATATCTCATGAATCTAAAGGAAATAAAAAAAAAATTACAAGATCAAAAAATTATTTAATTTTTATATAATCTAATATTATTTTTATAGTCGATAAAAAGTTCATTTAACAATTTAGTCCAACTTTTTTCTTTATAATGAAAAAATTTCTTAAATTTTTTATTTATTAACGTCCTGTTTGTGGTTGGATAGTTTTTTTTAATTATTATTTTTTTTAACTGATACTTTTTGTTTATTAAATTTAATAATTGAAATTTATTAATTGAAATACCTGATAAATTAAAGATACCTTCTATAAATTTATCATTTTTGATTAATTTTCTAATTATTTTAGAAATCTCTAAGTTAGTAACACCAGAAAAAAAGCATTTTTGAAATCCATAAATTTTTTTTCTTTTATTAAAAACAAACCAATTTAAAAGAGAGAAATTATGATTTATTTCATGTCCAATAAAAGAGGTTCTGAAAGTTAAACAATTTCTTAATTTTAAATCTGGCTCTCCCAAAATTTTTGTTTTTCCATAAAGATCATTCGCATCCGGAATATCTAACTCAGTGTAATTTCCAATTTTTCCACTAAATACACAGTCTGTACTAAAATGAATAAAGTAAAATTTACCAATACTTGCTTTTTTTGAAATTTTTTTTGGTAAAATAGTATTAATTTTAAAATATATATCTTGATTAATAATTTTTTGCTTAATAATTCCACTACAATTGATTACATAATCAAAATTTTCAGCTCTTATTAAATTAAATATTGCTCTGATGTCTAAAGTTTGATGAAAACTTACAAAACTAAGGTAGGATTTTAACCTAAAAAATTTATTTTTATCAGTATAAGTGCCAAATATTACATTTCTCTTATCTTTTATTAATTCTTGAGCTATTTTATGGCCTAAAGTTCCTGTAATACCTAAAATTAAAATTTTTATTTTTTTCATTAAAGAAATACTAATACATGAATTTCATAAAAAATCTAAAAATCAACAACAAAGATGTTAAAATTGAAATTAAATCAAAGTATTATAAAAATAAAAATAACTTAATATTTTTTGGTAATCCAATACATAAAAATTTAGATCAAATATCAATAAATAATATAGAGAAAGAAATTCATCATATCTCTGGTTATTTTTTATGTATCAATTTGAATGTCGATAAATTCTTTATCTACAACGATATTTTAGGAAATTTCAGGCTTTATTTTTTAGAAGATAAAAAAAAAATTACAATAACTAATCATTTAAAATTAGATAAAAAAAAATTAACTTTAAATTTAGAAGAGCTTGAGTTATGGAAAAAAAAAAATTACACTTCTGGTTCTGCTACTTTATACAACGAAATAACTAAATTTCCTCCAGCTACAAAAAGTTTTTTCAATAAAAAAAATATTATTCACAAAATTTATTTTGATAAAAAAAAAGAAATAAATCAAAATAGGTTAAATCTTGTATTAAAGAACCTCCTTTATAAAAATTTGCAAAAATTAAAAAATGATAAAAAAAATATTTTACTTTTTTCTGGAGGTAAAGATTCATCTTTTATAGCTCAAGCGTTGTTAGATCAAAAGATAAGATTTATTCCCATATGCATAGTCTCGGAACCACAATCCTATGAATCTAAAATAAATTATTATAATGCCAAAAAAATATGTGAAAAAAATAAATTAATTTTAAAAGTTATAAAAGTTAATTTTAATAAAAAAATTAATTATGAAAAGATTCTTCATAACATGCTTTTTGACTTTCATTTATCTATATTACATTTTGAGGGAGTTAAAATTATCAAGAAAATATATGGAAAAAATATAAATATTATTTGCGGACAGGGAGCTGATAGCATTCTATGTTATGGAGCCTCATCAAACACTTTATCACATTTTATTTCTAGATTATTTTTTTTTTACGATAATTTCATTTTAAATTTTTTTTTGATATTTTTCTTAAGAAGAAAATACTCTAATGAACTTATTTTCTTTAATATACCATATGAAGTTAGATTTTTTTTATCATTTTTTTACTATACGTTAATAGACAAAGAACTATTTTATAAAACAAAAAATATTCAAAAAAAAATTTTAAATATTAAAAAAAATTTTTTTTGCAAAAAAGAATTTATTATGTATTTAAAAATTTATGGATTTCTTCAAGGAAGTGATAATCAAGTTGTCATTAAATCTTGTAACAGTGTAGGAATTAATAATGTATATATGCCTTTTTGCGACCCACAAATCATCTATGCAGTTATAAATAAAAAAAATAACTTTAAAGATATTTTCTTTCCAAAATACGCAATTAATGAATTATTAAATAACAATTTTACCTTATCATCATCAAAAAAAATGTTTAAAGATAAAACATTAAACAACACTTTTACTTTAAAAAGTATTGAAACTTCACTTAAAAAAAGATTTTTTACTTATATTAATCAATATATTATAAAAAATAAATATGAATAGAATATATCTCGATTTAATATCAATAATAAAAATATTTTACGGTGAAATTTTTAATAAAAAAAATAAAATTAAAACAAGATTTTTTAGAATATTTGCAAGATTTAATATTTTATCTAAAATTTTTTTGAATTACTATCTGTATAGAAATTCTAAGTCTAAGTTAGAAACTTCCAAAAATGATTTAATAATTATTGATACTGAAAAAGCTATTAAATTTCTTAAAGAAGATGGAATATTCTATAATATATCCCTTAATAAAGGGGTTGCAGAAAGTATCAACTCCTTTTTTTTAAAAAATTCATATTTTAACTTTAACAGAGATAAGAATAAAAAAATTAAATTTTCTGAAAAAGAAAGATTTGAAGGTTTGTATATTTTAAGTTTGATGAATCCGCATTTAGAAAATAAGATATGTAATGATATTGCATACAACAAAGACCTTATAAAAGTTATACAAGAATACTTTGGAGGAATTAAACCAATTCTTGAATGGTCACAAATCTACTGGTCTTTTCCTTTAATAAATAAAGACGGCAGCTATTCCGAACCTCCTAATAATGAATATGGATTTCATTACGATATAGATGGTTTTAAATTTTTAAAAGTTTTTTTTTATCTATCTAACGTAGATGAAAATTGCGGACCACACACTTTCGTAAAAAAATCTGGTGAAAAAAATTACTTTAAACTTATAAACAGAAGAGCTGATGACGAAATAATAAAAAATAAATATTCTAATAACATAATCAAATTAACTGGCGAAATTGGCCAAGGATTTATTGAGGACACTTCTTTCTATCATAAGGGCGAATACCCTAAAAAAGAAAGAGGAGTGTTAGCTCTGCTTTATAACATAAGCACTTGGTGAGTAAAAATATTGCTATAGATTTAAGCTGGATTAAGCCTGAAAAATCAGGTGGCGTAGAGAATCACACAATAAACCTCATAAAATATTTTAAAAATCAAAATATATTATATTTCGTAAATCCAAATATTTTAAGAGACACAAGATACAGCTGGCTGCCAAAAGAAAATGTTATCATTCTTAGTAAATATTATTGGGTAAACATAATATATATTTTTTTTTTTAGTTTTAATATTTTAAATAAAAAAAAAATTAAAGTTTTTTTCTCAACAAACATTTATTGTCCTTTATTTATTTCAAAAAAAATTAAAAAAATAATTACACTACATCATGCCATGTGGATTAAACATCCACAATTCTATAGTCTATTGAAAATATTAATCTTTGAAATATATTATAGACTATTAAGAGACAATACTAGATTTATAGCAATTTCTAATTATATTAAAAACGCATTTAAAAATAAATTTAAATATAAAAATATTAAAGTAATTTATAATCCAATTGTAGTAAAAAATTATAATCATACAAATATTAGAGAGAAAAAAAAATTTTTTTTTTATCTTGCCGCAAATGAAAGTCATAAAAATATCACTACCATAGTAAATGCTTTCAAAAATAAAGAATTGAAGAAATACAATCTAATTATAGCGGGTTATGGTCAGCCTAAATTAAAAATTGCTAAAAATATAAATTTTTTAGGAAAAATAAATGAAAGAAAAAAATTTTTTTACATAAAGAACTGCCATTGCTACATACATCCTTCTTTATATGAAGGTTTTGGAATGCCTCTTGTGGAAGCTATGCTACTAAAAAAAAATATTATAACAACAAAAAGAGGAGCAATTCCCGAGATTACTTTTAATAAGGCAATATATGTTTCTAGACCTGAAATTGAAAAAACATGGATAAATGTAATAAATAATTTTAATAAATTAAAATTTCAAACAATAAATATTAATAAAATTAAAAATATGTATGATCCAAAAAAAATTTATAATAAATATAAAAAAATAATTACTAATATTTAAAATATAATGAAGTTATTAACCATATTAGGGACCAGACCTGAGATTATTAAATTATCTTGTTTAATAAAAAAAATAGAAAATAATCTTGAGAATGTAACTGTTAACACAATGCAGAACTATGATAAGAATTTAAATCAAATTTTTTATAAAGATTTAGAATTAAAAGAGCCTAAATATTACTTAAAAAAAATTAATAAAAGCCCATCTGAGCAGATATCGCATTACATTTATAGTTTGGAAAAAATAATAAAAAAAGAAAAACCTAATGCTGTTATATTTCTCGGTGATACAAATACTTGCTATTCTCTAATTGCAGCAAAAAAAAATAAAATTCCGATTTTTCATTTTGAAGCTGGAAATAGGTGTTTTGACGAGAGAGTTCCTGAAGAAGTTAACAGAAGATTTACAGATCATATAAGTGATATAAATTTTGTGTACTCTGAACATGCGCGAAAAAATCTTATTAGAGAAGGAATACATAGCTATACAATAATAATGACTGGCTCACCCATGTTGGAAGTTTTAGAAAAAAATAAAGTAAAAATTTTAAAATCTCCAATATTAAAAAAATTAAATATTAAAAAAAACGAATTTTTTTTAATAAGTTTGCATCGAGAAGAAAATCTAGACAACGATAAAATTTTTGACTCATTTTACGAAACAGTTACTATAATTCAAAAGATTTTCAAAAAAAAAATTATAATTTCTACTCATCCTAGACTTAAAAAAAAAATAAAAAATTTTTTTAAAAATAAAAATATAATTATGTCAAAACCTTTTTGTTTTTCAGATTATATTTTTTTACAAATGAATTCTTGTGTGAACTTATCAGACAGTGGCACTCTAATGGAAGAAAGCGCCTTAATTAATTCAAAATCTATATTGCTCAGAGAAAAACATGAGAGACCAGAAGGTATTGACGAAGGAGTTTTAATTGTTTCAAAGCTTAATAGTGGGGATCTAATTAAAAAGATTAGATTCTTAATAAAAAATGAAAATAACTTCAAAATTCCATCATGTTACAATGTTGATAATTTTTCTGAAATTGCAATTAAAGCAATACTATCTTACAAAGATTACGTTAATGATTTTGTTTGGAAGAAAAATTAGACTTTAATGAAATATATAACTTTTGGAAAGCCATGTTATGGTAATATTGAAATTAATGATGTTTTAAAAATATTAAAATCAAAATGGATCGGAACTGGAAAAACCACTTTAAAATTTGAAGAAAATTTTAGAAAATACAAAAATATTCAATATTCAGTTGCTTTAAATTCATGTACAGCTGCACTGCATTTGGCTTTGTTAAGCTTAAATATTAAGAAAAATGATGAAGTAATTACTACTTCAATGACATTTTGCTCAACCATAAACACAATATTACATGTCGGTGCTACGCCTGTTCTGGTTGATATCAACAAACATCTAAACATCGATCCTGATCAGATTGAGAAACAAATTACAAAAAAAACAAAAGCAATAGTTGTTGTTCATTTTGCTGGTTTGTGTTGCGATATGATCAAAATCAAAAAAATATGCCAAAAATACTCACTAAAATTAATTGAAGATTGCGCCCACTCTATTGAAAGCAAATTCAACAATAAACATGCTGGCACGTTCGGCCTTGCTGGATGTTTTAGCTTTTATGCGACTAAAAATATCACAACAGGAGAAGGCGGAATGTTAGTAACTAATAATAAATCAATAGAACAAAAAGTTCGAAAATTAAGCCTTCATGGAATGGATGTGGATGCATGGAAAAGATATAACAAATCTGGGAAGTATAAATACTATAGTGTTACAAGCGCAGGTTATAAATATAATCTTACAAATTTACAGGCTGCTTTAGGTATAAATCAGCTTAAGGAAATAGAAAATAAATGGAAAAAAAGAGAAAAAATTTGGAACTATTACCAAAAAGAATTGAAAAAATTACCGTTAATACTACCTAAAAATTTTGATAAAAAAAAATATAAGCACGCCTATCATCTTTATACTCTTCTTATTGATACAAAAAAAACTGGGAAGACAAGAACAGAAATAATAGACTTTCTTCAAGCAAATAACATCGGCATCGGGGTTCATTATTTTTCGATACAAAGTTTTAATTTTTACAAAAATAAAGTTAAATATAATTTAAAAAGACTTAAATATTCAACTTATGTAGGAAATAATACTTTTAGCATTCCAATATACTCTGAGCTAAAAAAAAATGAAATGAAACATATAGTCAAGACTATAAAAAAATTTTTTAATGCATGATATAATTTTTAGATGTGACGCTGCAAAAATAATCAATATTGGTACTGGACATGTATATCGATCTTTAGCTATAGCGAAATTTCTAGAAAAAAAATTTAGAGTAAAAACTAATAAGATATGTTTCGCTATAAAATCAAATAAAAAATTTAACGCCGAACAAATATTAAATAATACAAAATATAAAATTTATAAAATAAATAAATATAATGAGTATAAATCTTTAATAAAAATCAAAGCTAAATGTTTAATTATTGACTCTATAAAGAAATACAAATTATCAGATATTAAAATTTTAAAAAAATATTTTAAAAAAATTATATTATTAAATTCGTTAAATAACAATAAAATAAAATTTTGTTTAAGAATAAATTCATTAATACATAAGAAAAATTGTCTATCTGGTTATAAATACTTGATAACTCCCTTAGTAAATTTTAATAAAAAAATTAAAAAAAAAAATCAAATATTTATTAATTTAGGAGGAAATAACAATAAAAAAATATTCGAAATTATTGAAATATTAGAAGATTTAAAAAAAAATTTTAGGATAGTGCTCCCAATTTTTTATAAAAACATAATTGCGAAAAATTTAAAAATAAAATTTTACAATAATAAAAATTTTTACAAAAATTTAGCTGAAAGCAAAATTTCAATAACTTCTGGAGGACTAGTGTTGTTTGATAGTATTTTTTTAAAAACAATTAATTACTGCTTGCCACTAGATAAATATCAAAAAAGAAATGTTATTAATTTAAAAACAGTAGAAAAAGATAATATTTATATGGTTAAAAAATTGCCTGATCTTTCTGCTTATCTAAAAAATAACCTTATAAACTTTAATGATAAAAAAAGATTTAATGTAAAAAATATGAAAAGTGTTATTAATATAATCTACAAATACATTTATAATGACTAATAGTCCTAAAATAGCTTTGGTTACAGGTTGTTCTGGATTTTTGGGAAAAATAGTAACAGAATCTTTTTTAAATAATAATTATAAAGTATACGGAATTGATATAAATAAAATTAAATTTAATAACAAAAACTTTTTTTTTTATAAAACAAATATTAATATAGAAAAAAATGTTATCAAAATTCTCAAAATAATTTTTTTAAAAGAAAAGAAAATTGACATTATTTTAAATAATGCAACATATTCTCCTTACTCAAATTTCAAGTCGCGCACCAAAGAGGAGTTTGAAAAAACTATTAACATAAATTTATACGCTCCTTTTTTGATAATGAAAAATTATTACAACTTCTTTTGTAAATACAAAAATAATTCAGGAAAAATAATAAACATTGCATCAATTTATGGGAGTATTTCACCTAATTTTGAGATTTATAAAAATAAAAAAAAGGTAAATTCAGAGGTATATGGTGCCTCAAAAGCTGGCATAATTCAAATGTCTAAATATTTTGCAAATATATTTGCAACAAAGAATATATCTGTGAATAGCATATCCCCTAGTGGCATTCAAAATGATAAAGCACAATCAAAAGACTTTATTAAAAGATTTAGTAAACAAGTACCAATGCAAAGAATGGCAAATCCACTTGAAGTTGCCGAATTAATAATAATGTTATCTTCTTTAAAAACAAATTATTTAACTGGACAAAATATAATTTTTGACGGTGCTCTTTCTGTAAAATGATATTTAATAAAGATCCGTTTATTATATCAGAGATTGGAATTAATCATAATGGCAATCTAAATTATGCAAAAAAATTGATTGATGAATCTATAAAAGGAGGCGCTACAGCAGTAAAATTTCAAACTTATAAAACAGAAAAAAGAGTTAAAATAAATAGTCCTATTTTTAATGTATTAAAAAAATGCGAATTGAGTTTTGAAGATTTTAAAATTATAAAAAAATACTGCGATAATAAAAAGATTATTTTTTTTTCTACCCCTTTTGACATTGAAAGTGTTATTTTTTTAAAAAAAATAAATGTTAAATTATTCAAAATTTCTTCCTTTGATATATCAAATTATGAATTGGTAAATGAAGTATTAAGAACTAAAATTCCAACAATAATTTCAACTGGTATGGCTTCAATAAAAGAAATAGATAAAATACATAATTTATTTAGAAAAAATAAAGTAAAAATATGTTTGCTGCATTGCATATCAAATTACCCCAATCTTGAAACAGCATCATATCTTTCATGTCTAGAATCATTAAAAGCAAGATATAATTGTCCGATAGGTTTATCTGATCATACTAATGATATAAAAGTTCCATTATATGCTTATATTCTCGGAGCTAAAATAATTGAAAAACATTTTACCCTTGATGGAAATTATAAGTGTGTCGATAAGCCTGTCTCGATCAATAAAGAACAAATGAAACAACTTAATCTTCAAATTTTACATTTTAAAAAAATAATGGGTGTACCTAAATTCGGCATAAGAAAAGAAGAGCAAAATACAAAAGGTTTTAAAAGAAAATAAAGTTAATGAATCCATATAAAATTTGGAATGAAGCAAAGAAAATTATTCCTGGGGGAAATAGCTTGATATCTAAAAGACCAGAAAGATTTCTTCCAAAGTATTGGCCAACTTATTACAAATCTTCTAAAGGAATATTAATTACTGATATTAACAAAAAAAAATATTTTGATTTTGCTCAGATGGGCTATGGCACTTCAACTCTGGGCTACTGTAATAAAACTATTGATAATGCTGTAAGAAAATCAATAAAAAATGGGATTACCACAACACTTAATTGTCTTGAAGAATTTTATTTAGCAAGAGAAATATTAAAAATAGATAAATTTGCCGATCAAGTAAAATTTGCAAGGGGTGGTGGTGAAGCTATGTCAATTGCAATAAGATTAGCAAGAGCCTCTTCTGGTAAAGATCAAATTGCGTTTAGTGGTTATCATGGGTGGAACGACTGGTACTTGGCGACTAATTTGAATAACGAAAATAATTTAAAAAAACATTTACTGCCAGGACTTAAACCTAAAGGTGTGCCAAAAAAACTAAAAAACACAATTTTTCCTTTTGAATACGGAAATATTTCAGAATTAAAAAAAATTATAAAAAATAAAAATATTGGTACTATTGTAATAGAGGGTTCAAGATATTTTTTTCCTGAAAAAAAATTCGTAAAACAAATAAACTATTTATGCAAAAAAAATAAAATTATATTGATAATCGATGAAATAACTTCAGGATGGAGACAAAGTGTAGGGGGAATTTATAAAGAAATTGGTTTTAGACCTGATGTAGTTGTTTATGGAAAGGGTATTGCAAATGGATATCCATTATCTATTATTGTTGGTAAGAAAAAAATAATATCTGAGTCAAATAACTCTTTCATCAGTAGTTCTTCTTGGACAGAAAGAATTGGTTTTGCTGCTGGCATTGCCGCAATAAAATTTTTTAAAAAAAAAAAAGTACATAAACATATAATTTTAATAGGAAAAATTATTCAAAAATCTTGGATTGAAATTGCTAATAAATACAATCTAAAATTAAAAACAAATAATTATGTTAGTTTATGTACTTTTTTTTTTAATTACGGAAAATTAAATGAAAAGCTGTATACTTATTTTACTCAAGAAATGTTAAAATATAATTATATAGCAAATAATAGCGTTTACATTTCATATGCACACAAAAAAAAAGATGTAACAAAATACATTATAGCCTGTGAAAGAGTTTTTAAAAAAATTAAAGATTGTATTGAAAGTAATAAAATACCATTAAAGGGTCCCGAAAGATCAATGGCTTTTAAAAGACTAAATGTAAAATGAAATTTTGCATTATTCTGCAAGCTCGTCTTGGATCAACAAGATTACCAAATAAAATTTTAAAATATATATATAAAAAAGAAACAATTTTAAGTTTTTTAATCAAAAGAATAAAAAAAGAAAAATTTAATTTAATTGTAGCTACAACAAAGAATAAAAAAGATAATAAAATTATTGGAATTTGTAAAAAATTAAATACCCGATATTTTAGAGGACCTGAAAATAATGTTTATAAAAGATTTTATGACTGTAGCAATAAATACAATATTCAAAATATAATCAGGTTAACAAGCGATTGTCCTCTTGTAGATATAAAATTATTAAAAAAAATGATTACTATTTATAATAAAAAAAATTTAGAATATTTTTCAAATACATTACCAATAAAAAAAAGTAGATTTCCAAATGGTAGTGACATTGAAATATTTAAATCGGAACTTTTCAGTAAATTTACAGTATTAAATAGTGACCAAAAACAACATGTGACAAATCTTTTCTGGAAAGATAAGAAAATTAAATCTGATATATTTTTGATTAAAAAAAATTATTCTAATTTAAGATACACATTAGATTATAAAGAAGATCTTTTAGTTATAAAAAGAATAATATCTTATTTAAAAAAGTCAAAAAAAGATATTACCTATAAGAATATTTGTAAATTTTTATTAAAAAATAAAAAGATTATGAAAGTTAACAATAAATATAATCAGTTTTTCCAAGGTAAAAAAATAAAAGTATAGCCATGATAATTTTCTCTTCAATACTTTTGATATTAACTTTATATTTTTATCTGAATATAAAAAAACTAGCTAAATTTATAAATATATATGATAGGCCAGATTCTTTTAGAAAGTTTCATAAAAATAGAATCCCAAAAATTGGAGGTATAATAAATCTATTTATTATTGTAGCTTTTTTAATATTACTTAAGAGTCCTTTGGTACTAATCTTTTATATCGTATTTTTTACATTAATAGCGATTATAGATGATAAATTTTGGATTAGCCCTAACGTTAGGCTTTTTATTTTGTCTTTAATTTTACTAATCACAATGTATTTGATGAATGAATTAATTATAAACAACATATATTTTTCATCAATCCATAAGTCTTTTTCACTAAAATTATTTGCAGTACCTTTTTCTGTTCTATGCATTCTATTGTTAACAAATTCTCTAAATATGATTGATGGAATTAATGGGTTATGTTCAATTTATAAATTAACTACTTTTTTAATAATTTTATTATACTTTTTTTTTTCGATTAAACTAAACTTAATAGAAACAGCCAATTTAGATGAATTATATTTTTTAATTAAGATAATTATTTTTTATATTTTTATAATGGCAATATTTATTTTTTTTAATATTAAAAATAAAATATTCCTAGGAGACTCCGGTGTATATTTATCATCATCTATTTTATCTTATATTCTTATTAGGGGTTACTATATATCTGGAATTCTTAGTCCGGAAATAATATTGATAATTTTACTTTTGCCTGGAATAGATATGCTTAGAATTTTTTTCGAAAGAATTTTAAATAAAAAAAATCCATTTCTAGGTGACAGAAATCATCTTCATCATTTACTTCAAAAAAAATTAAGCAATACTAAAATAATATTTTTTTTTATTATATTTTTAGTATTAGGTAATATTATGATTAATTCATTAAATTTTTACTCTACAATTATTATTCTATTATTAATATATGTAATTACGATTATTCTTTTAAAAAGGACTAAATGATTTATTTGATAATTTATATATACCTGTAGAACTTTATAAAATATGTGCTTATAAGTTGTTAATGTCTAGATATTTTACAATAAATATATACCAAATAACTCTAATTATTTTTGTCCTATCTTTAATCTTTGGAAACTTCTTTGTTAATTTATCAGTATGCTTAATGGCAATTTTAACATTAATCCATTTTAATAAAATAAAAATTTCTAAAAAGTTTTTATTAATTACTTTATTTTTTATTACTATAATCTTTTCTTCTATTTTAATTAAAAAGAAATTTGACGACTTAGTATTAATCAGATTTTACTTAATATCATTATTTGGATATCTGCATTTCAATAAAATTTTTTATGATGCAAAAAAATTGTTTTTTGTAATTTTAGGTATAATTTTCATTGTGTCTTCGGACATTATATACCAGGAAATAACGGATCATAATTTTTTAGGGTACGTAAATTATGCCCTACCGACTGGTCTTTTTAATGGAAGACAGGTCAGTGGTTCATTTTTATCTAAATTAATAATTATACTGTCCGTAATTAGCATAATGTACGAGGAAAAAGAAAAGAATATTAACATCAATATTAGTAAAATAATTATTCTGCTAATTTTTATTATTGGAACTTATGTTGTTATTCTTTCTAATGAAAGAAAAGCTATAATAGATATTCTTTTCTGTTTTATAATTCTAACAATAATTTATTTTAAAAAAAAAATAGTTACAATTTTTTTATTTTTTTTACTATTTATTTCAACAATATTATTATTTAAAAAAGATCTAAAAAATGAAATCTTTTTAAAAACTTTTTATCAATTTGGCTTAATCAACCCTATTGAAAGACAAATTGATTATGAAGAAAAATACGGCATTCTATTTGAGAATACTTCGCTCAAAAATAATCAATATTATTCAATGTATGTTACAGCTTTTAATATTTGGAAAGACAACAAAATTGCTGGTGGTGGCAATAGAAGCTACAGAGAACTCTGCCAAAATCCAAAATATCAATATGATCAAGAGTATTCTTTAATTAGATGCAATAGCCATCCTCATAGCATTTACTTGCAAATTCTTTCAGAAAACGGAATTATTGGCATAACTTTATTTCTATTTTTAATATGCTCTATATTTTTTTCTTTTTTTAAAAAAAATAAAAACTATATAACAAATTCTTTTTTTATACTTCTTGTAATACAACTAATACCTATTCCAAATGGAAATATATTTTCAACATGGCTAGGTTCTGTCTTTTGGTTAAATATAGGATTTTTACTAAATGAAAAAATTATCAATAAAAAATAAATTTATAAACTATTATAAGTTTGTATTTTTATTTATTCTATTATTTTTTTGCAAAGGAACAATTACTGGCGATGAAGAAAAAGTATTCTTATTTGCAATAGAATTCTTAAATCAAAAATTAAATTTTATTGAATATTTAAAGTCTAGACATGGAGATTGCTATTTATATGACAAATGTAAATATAATTATCTTGGTCATCATCTTTTTTGGTTTGTATATCAAATATTTTTTATCAAAATTATAAATTTATTATTTTTTATACTACCGCAAATTTCTGATTATGTGTCGCAAAGAATATTTCAAGAAATTTTACTTTCAGCAATCTCATCACTACTTATAATTGGAAGCATTTTAATTTTAGAAAAAGCTTTTAAAAAATATTATCGAAACTGCTGGATTTACATATCTTTAATATTTTTGGGCTCTTATGGAGTAGGTTTTGTGAATGGCGGTTTTACAGAGTGCATAGCAATTTTTATTATTTCTGTGAAAATATACTTAAGTGAAGTTCAAAATAAAAAAAAAACTGTTTACATAGCTTTTTTAGATGGATTATTAATATTTGTTAAACCATACTTTGCTTTATTTGTTATAATTTTTCTTAAAAATTATCAATTTAAAAAAAATGATTATAAAAAATATTTTATAATATTATTTTTTTTAATTTTATTCTTTAGTTATTTGAAAAATTTGGTTCCAATAAATTATTTAAATTATTATCAAAAGGGTTTGGATATAAATATGGAAAGGATTTTGTCCAATATATACTATTTTTTTTTTAGTCCTTCTGTTGGAATAGTATTTGGGGCCCCATTCTTAATTATATCAATAATTAAATTAAAAAAAAAAAATTTTTTTAAATTAATTGTTGTTATATTTTATGCAATTTTCTTCTCCTTATATGGAAATATTTCATTTTGGGGCGGTGCTGGAATTAGTGGTTCAAGATATATTTTTCCGATATTAATTATTTTTTCAAAAGAATTTATAGAAGTGATGAAAACTCTAAATGACAAGTTAAGAATATTAACGTCTATTTTTTTGTTTTTAGCATTTCTTCCCAATTTGGATTACAAAAATACTAATTTTATTCTAGTTCCTGAGCAAACCGGCACACTAATTATAAGAAATATTAATGATTATCCTTTAAATAGTTTTGCAATTCATCCGGTATACTTTTCCTGGAAAATTTTTTTACAAGAAAATATAATAAAAAAAGAAAACATTAAAATAACAATAAATAATGAAATATTCTCAATTAAATCCAAAAATATTATGCCTGATACACTTATTTCGAAGATGGAACATATATTAGATGAGCAGAAATTTAATAAAAGCGATCAATATTACAAATACGCTTCTAAAATACAGTATATAGATAAATTCAAAGAAAATAAAAAACTAATTAATTTTTTTAAAATTTTTATTTTTAGCTTCTATTCATTATCTTTTATTTTAATCGTTATAATTTCTAATTTAAAAAAAAATATTAGATATAATTAATATTTCTATTATATAGTAATATTTATATATATTAAAAATGTATTTAAAAAAAATTATTAAAAATTTAAAAAAAAAAAATAAAAAAATAGTCTTAGCGCATGGAACTTTTGATCTTTTGCATGTAGGTCATATAGAACATTTAAAACGAGCAAAAAAATTTGGTGACTATTTGATTGTTTCAATTACATCTTCTAAATTTGTAAACAAAGGAGCTGGCAGACCAATCTTTAATGATCATCAAAGATTAACAGCTATTAATTCTCTAAAATTTGTTGATTATGCACTTATAAGTTTTGAAAAAACAGCAATACATTCATTACGTTTAGTGAAGCCTGATTATTATGTTAAGGGATTTGAATATAAAAATTCAGAAAACGATTTAACAAATAATATACGCAAAGAAGAAAAGGTAGTAAATGAATTTGGTGGAAAGTTAGTTTTTACAAATGAAGAAGTTTTTAGTTCTACTAATTTAATAAATAATAATAGTAATATTTATAATAAAGATTTTATAAAAAAAGTTGAATGTATTAAAAAATTTCAAACTCTAAAAAAAATTATTAAAATAGAAAACAAAATAAAAAAATTAAAAATACTTTTAATTGGGGATACTATTGTAGATAGATATAAATTTGTGTCAGCTCTTAATAAATCTAATAAAGAAAATATAATTTCATATAAAGCTGCACATGAAAAGGATTTTTGCGGCGGTGTGTTGGCTGCTGGGAATACATTATCAAGCTTTGTAAATAAATTAGATATTGTTACCGCATATGGAAGTGAGAATTTTATGAAAAAATTAATAAAAAAAAAAATGCAAAAGAATATTAAAATATATAATTTTAAACAAAAAAACTATTCTCCTATTATCAAAACTAGATTTATTGAAAAAAACACAAATATAAAAAATTATCAGACGTATGATATGAAAAAAAACGACAATATAAAATTAATAAATAAAAATATTTATAAATTTTTAAAAAAAAATATTAAAAATTATGATATGGTAATAAGTACTGATTTTGGACACAAATTAATAGACAATAATATTGTGAAAATACTACAAGAAAAATCCAAATACCTTTGTGTAAATTGTCAAAGTAACAGCGCTAATCAAGGATTTAATTTGATTACAAAATACAAAAAAATAAATTATGGCAGTATAGATTTATACGAAGCAAAGCTAGCTTCGAACAATATCGATCTTATGCCAGAAAAATTTCAAATGGAAATAGATAAAAAATTAAAATTTAACATTTTTAGTATCACACTAGGAAAAAGAGGTTCTATAATATTAAAAAATTCAAAATCTTACTACCTAGAAGCTCTGCAAAATAATGCGATTGACACGATGGGTGCAGGTGACGCATATTTTGTTATATCTAGTTTGTTTGCTTATTTAAATTTTAAAATTGAAGAAATTTCAATACTTGGTAATTGTGCAGCTTCTATAAAAATAGCTCATTTAGGTCATGATCACATAATAAACAAGAAAGAAATTATTAAATGTATAGAAATTTTTAATAAATGAAAATTTTAGTTACGGGCGGATGTGGTTATGTAGGAACAGTTTTAATAAAAAAATTGTTAAAACTAAACTATAAAGTAATTTCTATAGATACAAAATGGTTTGGAGATTATCTACCTAAAAATAAAAATTTAACCAACTTAAAACTTGATATTAAGAATATAAACCAAAATCACCTTAAAAATGTCAATACAATCATTCATTTGGCATCAATTGCAAATGATCCCATGTCGGAAATAGATAAAAATCTTAGTTGGGAAGTCTCTTGTTTGGGAACTTTTAATTTGCTTAATAATGCAACAAAGAGTGGTGTGAAAAAAATTATTTATGCTTCATCAAGTTCTGTATATGGATTAAAAAAAGAAAAAAATGTAACTGAGAAACTTAGTTTAAAACCTATATCTTTATATAATTCAGTTAAAATGATCACTGAAAGAATTATTATGTCGTTCGGTGAATATTTAAATTACATAATTATAAGACCAGCAACTGTATGTGGTTACTCTCCGAGAATGAGATATGACTTAACTGTAAATGCACTTACTTTTACAGCTCTTAGGAAAAAAAAAATTATTATTGAGGGTGGAAAGCAAATAAGACCAAATATACACATTGATGATCTAACAGATCTTTATATATTCTTAATAAAAAATAAGAAAATTAAAAATCAAATATACAATGCTGGATTTGAAAATCTTTCTGTTGAAAAAATAGCAAATGTTATAAAAAAAAAAATTAAATCAAAATTAATATATAAAAAAAAAATAGATCATAGATCTTATAGAATTAATTCTGATAAATTGTTAAAATCTGGATTTAAGCCTAAAAAAAATATTAAAATAGCAATAGAAGAGTTGATTGCTTTATACAAGAAAAAAAAACTACATAATTATCCAAATTTTTTTTCAGTAAAATGGCTTAAAAGAAAATTATACAATAATGCTCAGCTCTAAAGAATATAAAAAACTTTTACTAGATTTGCTTCTAATAAAAACTTTAGAAGAAAAAATTATACTAGAATATCAAAAAAAAAAAATAAGATGTCCAGTTCATCTTTCTATCGGTCAAGAAGCATCGGCCGTAGGTATTTGTAACAATCTTCTCAAAAATGATCAGATAGTATTATCTCATCGTTGTCATGCTTCTTATATAGCTAAGGGCGGATCTATAAAAAAAATGATTTCAGAAATGTATGGAAAATCAAATGGATGTAGCGGTGGGAAAAGTGGCTCTATGCATTTATTTGATAAGGAAAATGGAATTTTAGCTAGCGTGCCTATAGTGGCCAGCGGGATTCCTTTGGCTGTTGGAGCTGCACTATATTTTAAAATTAATAAACTAAAAAATATTTCTGTGGCGTTTTATGGTGATGCAGCAATTGAAGAAGGGGTATTTCATGAATCAATGAATTTTGCTGCAGTTAAAAAACTTCCTATTCTATTTGTTTGTGAAAATAATAATTACTCTTGTTATACCGGACTTAACCAGCGGCAACCGAAAAATTTGATTAAGAAAATAGGCTCATCTTACAATATCAAAACTAAAAATTTAGGAGGCAATAATACTATAAAAATTTATTCTGAGTCAAAAAAGATTATCAAAGAAATTAGAAATAATGGACTCCCTCAAATACTATTAATAAATTCTTTTAGAAAATTTGAACATTGTGGAACTGAAATAGATGACAATCTTAACTACAGAAATAAAAATGAAATTATAAAAGGCAATAATAATTGCCCAGTCAAATTCTTAAAAAACTATTATATAAAAAATAATATTCTTAAAAAAAAAAATATTGCTAAAATTGAATTAGCTCAAAAATCTTACATTAATAATATTTTCTCTAATGTGGAAAAATATAAAAATATTAATATGAAAAAAAAAATGAAAGAAATCTATGCAAAATAAAGTTTTATCTACAATTCAAATAATTAAAAATACTTTATCAGAAATACTAACTAATGATAAAAATGCTTTTATTATAGGAGAAGGTGTGAGAGATCCTAAAGGAATTTTTGGAACAACAAAAGATCTTCATCTTGATTTTCCTAATCAAGTAATTGAATCTCCTGTTTCTGAGAACGCAATGACGGGAATTTGTATTGGAGCTGCAAAAATGGGTTCTAGACCAATAATTGTTCATCAAAGAGTGGATTTTGTTTTATATGCATTGGAACAAATAATAAATAATATGGCTAAATCACATTATATATCTAATGGCAAGTATTCGGTACCTTTAGTACTGAGATTAATTATTGGAAGAGGATGGGGACAAGGACCAATGCACTCCCAAGTACTTGATACATTGTTTGCTCAAATTCCAGGTCTCAAAGTTCTAATGCCTGTATTTCCTAACGAGTTCAGAGAAATGTTAATGGCATCTTACCTTGATAAAAATCCAGTAATATTTTTAGAACACAGATGGCTTCATAACTTAAAAGGCAGATACATTAAAAAAATAAAATATAGAAATGTTTTTAAACCCAAAAGAATTCTTAGTGGCAAAGATGTAACTATAATTGCGTCAAGTTATAATGTCATTGAAGTAATACGTATTAACAAAATACTTAAATTATTAAATATAAAAATTGATCTTATAAATATCAGATGTCTACAACCTCTTAATGTCGACATTATTATGCAATCATTAAAAAAAACTGGAAGATTACTAATAATAGAAAATAACTATAAAAAATTTGGTTTTGGTTCAGAAATTTTAAGTGAAATAATAGAAAAAGATCCAAGATTATTTAAAGAGCCTCCTATTAGATTGGGGTTACCTTTTTATCCAACTCCAATGTCAGCTAATTATAGTAAAGATTATTATATTAATCGATTAAAAATATATAAAAATATTCTAAAAATTGTGAACAAAAAAGGGATAGTAAAAAATAAACAATTTACTAATCTCTACAACAGTATATTTAGCAACATAACAACCGACGTACCTGACGTAAATTTTCAAGGACCATTCTAGGTTATAAATGAAAAAAAATTTTATTAATTCTTATATTACCGAAATCAAAAACTGTTTAGACCAAATTAAAGATCAAAATAATCTAATAATAAAATTAAACAAGATATACAAATCAATTAAAAAAAATAATAAAATCATTATTTATGGGAATGGAGGTAGTGCATCAAATGCCATTCATTTTTGCACTGACATAACTAAAATCTTAAATAAAAAAAGTATAACATTTGATAATGCCAATTTAATAACATGTTATTCAAATGATTATGGGTTTGATAATTTTGTTAAGCAATCAATAAATTCACATTTTATAAAAAATGACATAGTAATTTTAATATCTTCATCCGGAGAGTCACAAAATATAATAGAAGCAGCAAAATTTTGTATTAAAAAAAAAATAAAACTCATAACTCTATCGGCTTTTAATTTTAATAATAAATTAAAAAAATTAAATAAGAATGGAATAAATTTTTACATAAATACAAAATCATATAATATAAGTGAAATATCTCATTTGATTATTCTTTTGCTGAGTATTGATTTGTTTAAAGGAAAAAAATATTACAAATCCAATATTGGTAAAATTAGATAATAAAATCATATAATGATTAAAAAAAATTTAGATTTTATTAAAATTTTTTTTTTATTATTTTTTTTTTTATTAATATTTTGCAAATTCTCAATTAGCGGAGACATAGAAAGTCGTTTATCATGTATAAAAAGTTGGGGTGAGAGCGACAAATTAGGATCATGTGAAGAGCAAAGATATTATCTATATATTTTTCATATTCTTTTTGCTGGAATTGTAAATTTAATTGACTCATTTTTTTTAATATCCGAGCTAGAAAATATTAGTATTCAAATAAAAAAAATTTTTTATGAAATTATAATAAGTATATTTTTTTATAGTATTTTTATTATAAATTTAGTTTTGTTAATAAAAATTAGCTATTTAAAAACCAAAAAATTTATATTAAGTTTATTTTTAGCTATTAGTTTTACCTTCACCAGTTACTTGGGAAATTTTATTAGTTTTGAACATTTTGAAACAATTATTGCTTTTTTATTTATTCTAAAAATTTTTTTAATTAATCATAAAATTAGTAATAAAAAAATTATAATAAATTTTATAATTGACGTAATTATATCAACTTATAAAATTTATTACGCGCCCTCAATACTATTATTAAATTATATTATTTTTAATAATAATTTTAAATTATACTCAATATATAATTCAATTTATTTTATTCTTTGTATTACTTATTTTTATATAACAACTAAATTAATCGAGAGTTTAAATTCCTATAATTTTATAAGTTGGTTTAAGCCAGATTTTAATTTATCATCGATTTTAGAAAATTTTTTTCTAATATTCTTTAGCCCTTCGGTAGGGTTATTTATCACTGCTCCATTAATAATGTTAGTCATTTTTTTGTCTTTAAAAAATTATGAAACAAAAATAAAATTTTTATCTTTATTATCTTTAATAAGTATTTTGTCTTTATTTTACTTCTGGGAAGGAGGTGGCTCTAGTGGGAGCAGATATATATATCCTCTTCTTTATATCTTTTATATTGAGTACAATAATTTTATTATAAAAAATATTAAAAGAATTTTTTTAAATCTTTTTTTATTATTTGCATTTATAGGAATGTACCAATCTATTAATTATCAAAGTCCTGTTTTATTTTATGGGTACACCGATAAAAAAATCTATAAAGATTATAAAATTACTTCGCAACATACCAACATCGTTCCAGAAGAGTATAGATTTCCTAAATATAATATTAATTACAGTCCATATATTTTTCCGTGGAAAATAGAATTTTATAGATTATTGAATAAAGAAAATATTAATTTCAATGTTAGTGGAAAAATAAAAAGCATTGATACTTGGAAAATAATTCCAAATTCTTTGATTGCAAGACTAAACTATTCTTTTAACCAATCTGACAATAAAGAAAATATTAGATTAGAAGATAAACAAAATATTTTAAACTATTTAAAAATTAATAACTTTTTTTATATCGCTATAAATTTTATTTATATTTCACTATTTATTTATTTAATGATGATTAGCAGAAAAATAAAAATTGGATAATTATCTTTTGTGTTTGTATAAATAATCTTGATCAGTAAATTTATTCTGATATTTTTTAGCCCAAAAAATTACTCTATCGATACCTTGCTCAAGGCTAATATTTGGTCTCCAGCCTAATTTTCTTATTTTGCTAGAATTAAGATAATAAAATTTATCCTTACCCTTTCTGTCATTTTTAACTATTACTAGTTTAGAAAAATTCGCATTCATTTTTTTAGCAATTAAAAGAACAATATTTTTTATGCTCACGTAAACATTAGATGAAATATGATATATTTCTCCTGATTTAAAATTTTTCATTAATAAATAGGTTGCATTGGATAAATCATCCACATGTAAAAAAGAGCGTTTTGATTGTCCATTTCCATCTAAATAAAAATGTTTTTTATTTAAAAATTTTATGACCGCTCCTGGTATAAGGCGGAAAATCTTTTGATATTCTCCATAAATATTTGAAGCCCGTATACTTATATACTTTAAACCGTATTCTTTTTTTAGCATATTTAAGGATAGATCTGCATTAACTCTAGATAATGCGTAAGGAGTGCTTGGTGAATATAATTCATTTTCTAAAATCCTATATTTTGTGTGACCATATATTTCGGGTGTAGAAATATGAATTAATTTTGTTTTTAACTTCAATTTAGATATTTCAATATATAACTTAACTGTAGTAAGAGAATTTGTTAATAGCCAATCTTGTGGATTTTTCCAACTTTGACCAACCATGCTTTGTGCGGCATAGTTTATTATAAAGTCTGGCCGATAATTTTTTATTAAAATTATAATTTTTTTTAAATTTTTATTAATATCTATTTTTTTAAAAAAAATATTTTTATTTTCTAAACTATATGGTCTAAATCTCTCCTCTAATTGATCTGATCTACTAACTAAAAGTATTTTCAATTCTTTAAATTTTTGTAAAAATCTTACAAATGACGATCCTAAAAATGAATTACTTCCGATTATTAATATTTTTTTATTTTTCATTATGGTAAAATTTTATTAAAGTTTTTCCTAACAATAAACCTTTTGACATTTTCTTAAAAATCAAATTAATCTCATCCAATCTTATAACATTTTGAATTTGTCTCTTTAAATTTATATTATTTTTTTTTATTATTTTATAAAACTTATGAATATCGGTGTCTGGATTAAAATCTCCTCCATAAGAACCTATAATTTTTTTTCCTTTAATAAAATCAAAAATATTAAATCTAGCAGTTGAATTTAAATCTGGGTTTCCTATTAATATTAAACGACCTTTATTATTTAAAGCCTTAAATCCAATTTCAGCTAAAACAGGATCACCACTACACTCAAAAAAATAGTCAGCACCATTATTATTTTTTGTGATATTTTGTATTTTTTTTAATAAGATTTTCTTACTCGAATAAATTAAACCTAAAAATGAACCAAATTTTTTTAAAAAATTTATTTTTTCTTTATTGATGTCTATAATAATAATTTTTTTTGGCTTATATGTTTGAACAATTTGAAATAAATTCAACCCAATTGCACCGCCGCCAGATATAACCACATAACTATTTTTAGTTATTTTTGAAAAATTTATAACTGAAGCATAGGCAGTACTTAAGCTGCAACCCAACAATGGTAGTACTTCATTTTTTAATTTAATATTATTTATATTTGTTAATCGATTCTCAGAGACAATTGAATAATTTGAAAAAGTAGAAACTAAACCAGAATTTATTATTTTATTATTTTTTATATATTTTGGATTTTCACTGTCTATTCCCTTTGATTTAATCCAATGCAGTAAAACTTTATCTCCGATCTTAACTTTTGTAACGCTCTTATGTTTTTGTTCAACATAACCAACACTTTCATGCCCCATTAAATGAGGAATGTATTCATCTTGACCTTTTTTTCCTTTAAATTCTAAAAATTGCGTTCCACATACTCCAGAATATATATTCTTAACTAAAACTTGATTTTTCAGTAATTTTTTTGGTAAATTTATATTTAATATTTTTAATGGTTTATTAGTGTTTGCTAATACAGCTGCTAATATTTTTCTTTTCTTTAGAATCATTTAAAAAAAATAAATGAATAGTCGCCTCTATATTTTGTTTGCCTAAACCACCATAACCACTCTTTAACATTGCAGAACATTTCACATGTAACTTGCCAATATAATAGATTCATTTTTTCTTTTTCATTTCTATAAGATTCGACGCAAATATAAATGTTTCTTTTAGAAACTCTATTAATCTCTGAAATAGCTCTTGCAAAATCGTAGGCATACAAAACGTGAAGGGTGTTAAGGCAAATTACAAGATCAAAATATTTTTTTTTAAAATTTAATTTTCTAACATCACCATGATGGAGATATTTTTTTATTTCTTTTTTTGAGTTCTTTATTGCGTACTTAGAAATATCCACGCCTAATATTTTAGCATCTGGCAATAGTTTTTTTAACTCATAAACCAGAAATCCTTTACCACAACCAATATCTAAAACTTTAGATGCATTAGTAAGTTTATAGTATTTAATAATTTTTTTTGCAATATTTTTCCATCTACCGTCATAATAATATCCTCCATAACATATTTTCCTTGATCCATCCCAATAATCAAAACCCCATTTTTTTGCTTTCTTAGCTGCGAAGGATTTGTCAATTTCTAATACTCTTTTTAAATAATTTCTTTTTGTACTTTGATGGTTAACATTTATAAAATCAATTTTCTTACCTAAAACTATATATCCCATATCTTTTTTCTAATTGTTCTTAAAATAATTTGCAAGATTGTATGAAGCACTGAAAATAAATTTAATAGATTCAATCCTCTAGAAAGACCATCCTTTCTGTCAATGTTTTGAATTGAAACTTCTTTATAAGATTTTTTTAAAAATAATAAATTTACTATTAATTCTGCCTGATATCCAAATCCCGAAGAAAGTGAATGCCATCTTCTTACATTGTGGGTCTTATGTAAAACAATGCCGTTGTAGTAACTAATATTATTGCCTGTAATAATATTAATAATGAATGTAAAAAATTTTGATAAAAATCTTCTTAAAAAATTTCTACTATCATTATTTAAAAAGTTTGGAATAATTATATCTGCTTGGCCTCTTAATGAAATAATTTTTGAAAGATTTTCTGCATTTTCTGAATTATCTCCACAAACCATGATATAATAAATACTATTAGTAATATAAGCTCCTTCTATATAATTATAGCCTAGACCCATAGGTTTTCTATTATTAATCAATTTAATTTTATCTTGAATAAAATAGGTACTTTGAAAATCTTTAATCTCATTTAATGAATTGTCTGACGATCCATCATTAAATATAATTATTTCATAATTAGAAATATTGCATACTAAGCAAGAATCAAAAATTGTTTTTAAAGAATTCTTAATATTTTTTTCTTCGTTTAGGCAAGGAACATAAAAACAAATTTCTGTCATGCTCTTCTAATGAGTGGATGATCTAATGTTTCTCTAATAATTAAATCTAAATTTTCATAACTAAATGACCCCTGTCTTCCTACTAAAAATATATTTTTAAATTTTTCTATTTTTGATTTAAAAGCATCCAATTCATTTTTATAATTTAGATCAAATACTGGATAAGAAAAAAAAGCTGGTAAAAATTTGACATCAAATAAATCGTCTTTTTTAAACAAACCAATCCTTAAACAATCATCAATTATCTTTGATTGATGATTGTCTTGAAATTTTTTTAGTTGCTCAATGCTTGTAAAAGATAACTCAAAGCAACCGACTGCTTTAACTAAGGGATTCTCAATAACTTGGCTTGAATATTCAGAATTTATAGTAGCTCTTTGATAAGATATATCTCTATCAACAAAATAACAGCAATCAAAATTTTTTTTAAATTTATTTTTTAAGAAAATATAACAAAATAAAGAATGCATATAGTTTAATTTGGGTCTTTCTAAGCTAAGCAGATCACATAAGGAATTAATACTTCCTGACCATATAAGATTTTTTACATTATGAACTTCTCCATTAATTTCAACGCTATCTATAAGGTTATTTTTAATATTAATTTTTGTTATTTGAGAATTTTTTTTAATAATGCCTTTTTTTAAAAGAATTGCTTTCTCATAGTTACTGCAAATTGTACCGTACCCCTCGGTAAAATAAAAAAAAGGCTCGATAACCTTGTCATTAAATACTGTATTAAAAAAAAATTTGAGCAGAGAAAACTCTGATTTTTTAAAGTTATCATCAATATTTGTTAAATACTTATTTGTTTCTAAATACTTACTATCTTTTATTTTTGTCGCTGCTCGCAAACTTGCTATGGCCCAATCTGGACTTATTTGATCGGATGATATTTTTAAAAATTTTTCAGTTAAAGGCTTAAAGAAAATATTGTGAATTCTTTCTCCGTAAATATTTATAATAACATCGTCATAATTATTTATTTTTTTATTTTTTTTTTTAAAAATATTTGTTATAATTCCTAAAAAAATTTCAACCATTAAACGTAAGCTCAATTGAAAAATAGAAATAAAATTAAAAGGCCAATTAATAAATTTTTTTTTTAAAAATAGTTTGCCAGCTCTCTTTATTTTTACCCAATAGTTACTCGGGACAATCTCTTTAATTTTTTCATAAACTTCTTTATCATCAGCATAAAAAAGGTGCGCTCCCATATCAACGTAACAATTGTTTATTTTTTCGCTTCTAGACAGCCCACCAATAAAGTTTTCCTTTTCAACTAAAATAACATTTTCAAATTTATTTAAAAGTTCATAAGAAAAAGATAATCCCGAAATACCTCCGCCAACTACGATTATTTTTTTTGACATATTTTATTTAAGAAAATTTGTATTGATGTTAATAGTTTTGTCAAACAACAAATTAATAAAATAATTGATTATTATGAAGAAATATAAAGTGTTAATAGTTGGACATGGTTATATAGCTTCAAATCTTAAATTTTTTTTTAAAAAAAAAAAAATTCATTATAATTTTATAAAAAAAAAATATTTTAATAAAAAAGATTTCATTGATGCAGTTAATAATAACAATTTTAAAACGGCAATAATTCTATTCGGAAAAACTTCAATTAAATTCTGCCAAAAAAATAAAATTAAAAGTTTTCAAGTAAATGTAAAAAAAACAGTTGAGATAATTGAAATTCTTTTAAAAAAACAAATTAAAACTATATATCTATCAACAGACCTAGTATTCAGCGGTAATAGAAAAATATACTACAACAATACAAAACCAGACGGAACTTTAGAGTATGCAAAACAAAAAATCACAATAGAAAATAAATTTAAAAATAAAAAAAATTTTGCTATTCTAAGAATATCCAAGATTATTGAAAGAGATTCGAATTTTTTTATAAAAAAACAAGAGACCGATGTGAATATAAAAACTTGTTCTCCTATTTTGTTAAGAGACGTTTTAACAATTATTACTAAAATGATTAAAAATTTTAAAAGCGGTATATTCCAATTTTCTTCTAAACCTAATATTTCAAATAAATTCTTTTTAGTAAAAAAAAATATAAATTCAAAGCATCCTGTGATGCAAAATAATGTATTCAAACACTACAAAAGAACTACCGAAATTACTGATAGCAAAAAAATAATAAAAATAATAATGAATAGATTTAATGATTCATAAAAATAATTTGATTTCCAGTGGAAGCTTAATGAATGGGGCTATTAATTATAACCAGTTTATTTTTAAAAAAATTAAAAAGTATATTTACGGAACTTGTTTAGAGGTTGGCGCTGGAACTGGAAATTTTTCAAAATTAATTTCAGAAAAAGTAGACAAGTTGTATGTGGCCGATGAAAAAAAAGAGAGCTATTACTTCTTAAAAAAAAGATTAAAAAATATAAAAAATATCAAACTAATAAATAAATCTTTAACCAATCTAAATATTCCAAAAGTAAACAGCATTATACTGCTCAATGTTTTAGAACATATAAAAGATGATGAAAGAGCAATTAAAAAACTTTTGAAAACATTGAAAAATAATAGTCATCTAATTATTCAAGTTCCAGCATTTAATTTTTTATTCTCAAATTACGATAAATGCGTGGGTCATTATAAAAGATATGAAAAAAAAGATTTTTTAAAAATTGCAAAAAAACTTAATTTGAATGTTATTGAAATGTATTATTTCAATCCAATAGGTGCATTAGGATGGTGGTTTAATTATTGTTTTTTAGGAAAAACAGAGCAGAAACAAAGCACTACTAAAATTCAGATAAAAATTTATGATAAATTGATAGTTCCTATAATAAAACTATTTGATAGTAAAAAAAATATTTTTGGAATTTCACTAATGATAATAATAAAAAAATAACAAATATGCTAACTAATTATTTACAAAAAATACTAAATGCAAAAAATAATTTTATAATATTTTTTTTTTTTTGTTTATTTTTTCCTTTTTTTATAAAAATTAATATTTTTAATCATTTTATCATAAATCTTAAGGATGTTGTTTTTTTAATGTCAGCTATATTGCTGCATATCTTAAAAATAAATAAGATAAAAAATAGAAAAAATATTTCACTAATTAATTATTTATTAATAATAATTCTAATTATTCATATATTTTCATCACTATTCTTACTTTATATCGCAAAAAAATATTCTATTCATTTCTACCAATATTTTTTTAGATCTTTTGTAATATGCTACGGCAGTATAATATTTTTTTTTATTTTTGAACAATTTTTAAACAAAAAAAATTTTATATTTATAATCAAATTATTTTACTTTATACATTTATTAATTTTCATAGAATTTTTTATTTCAATAATCTTAAAAAGCATTTTTGACTTTTCAATTCTTAAAGTAATGTATCCCGAAAATATATTTAGATCTTTAATAATTAACGGACATATAGTTACAACAATTTTTTTATGCTGCGCAATTATCTTGGGATTTTATCTTTATGAATTAAAAAAAGAAAAAAAATACTTAATATCAAATATTCTATTATCTATTCCTGTATTCTCAAATATTGAGACAAGACTAACTATACTTGCATTTATTTTTTCATTAATTTTACTTTTTTTATTTAAACAAAAAAAAAAATATAATTTAAAATTTATAATAATAAGCAATTTTGTATTTTTATTAATATTGCTAGGAATAGTTATTTTTTCAAAAATAGAAGACAAAGATTACTTTGTTAATATTTTTGAATATAAAATATTTACATCGTCGCTTTTTGATAGAATTAATTTATTTATTTTATCAATAATTGCTTTTTTTAATTACCCATATGGATATGGCTTTCAAACCTCAGGTCTTTTTTTTTCTAATATAAAATTTGTACCAAATATATTTATTGGCGATATGGACTTATTTGCTTCTTTTCTAACTTTTTCAAATAATTTTATAGAAATACACAACGTGCCCACAAAAGATCACAGCTACATTACTAATATTTTGAATTCGTTTGGTATATTTCTTTTTCCAATTTACTTAATATTAAAAAAATACAATAGTAGAAAAAAATATTTTTCTGAAAATATAAAATTTTACGTATGTATAATTTTAATATTTTTATCTACTGCTGCATTACTAAACTACACATATGAAACTGAGCTATTGACCGTATTCTTTTTAAGTATTTATTGGTGTTTTTATAAAAGAATATGAAAAAAATAAAAATATATTTATTGATTACTTTTTTAGTATCAGCTTTTTTTTTTATATATTTAAATTTTTTTTTCACATACTCCAGAGGTGATTTTTTAAAAAATACCTCTAAATGCTTATTGATTTATAAACCCAATTTTGTAATTTTAGAGTGTGAAAGTTTTTCTGATTTTTACCAATTTTATATGGAAAACAATAAAAATTTATTTATTAAAAAAATTAAAATGAACATTTTAACTAATTATCATAGCAAGAATAATATAATATTTAAAATTAGTAGGTAAAAAATTTTAATAAAATCATTGCAATTTGTATCAAAAAATTTTTTCAGTGCATAAATCAAGCCAATTGAGCTATTAGTAACGGTAAGCTTAACGTGTTACCACGCTTCCACATCCGTCCTATCAACGTCGTAGTCTACGACGGCTCTATAGGAAGAACTAGTT
>Ga0114973_10000165_pt1 | contig 46443 bp, 65 predicted proteins | sample M_140807_MF_Meta_FD_87025 | JGI IMG/M metagenome (GOLD analysis project Ga0114973, IMG submission 87025) | Freshwater microbial communities from Lake Montjoie, Canada to study carbon cycling - M_140807_MF_MetaG | ecosystem: Environmental > Aquatic > Freshwater > Lake | place: Lake Montjoie... | reverse complement strand
ATCGCGTCTGTGGGAGTGTTTCAAGTACAGTGAAAAACCCGTCTAGCCAGAGCCAGAGCCAGAGCCAGAGCCAGAGCCAGAGCCAGAGCCAGAGCCAAATGACGTCTCAAAAATTAAAGAGCTGAAATCTATACTAGAAGATGTATCTTTATTAAGATACTGTTTAGTAATATCGTCGAGAATTGGAAACCCAGGTGCTATCCAATTCATATCAAGCTTCCATTTCTCTTTAAGAAGGTAAGCAACATATACTGATCCAATAGATCCAACTTTACACAGCCACGGCCATCTGTCTTTGTTTTCTGGGTGAAGATCTGAATCCTCGTTTGAAAATTCTAAGACTGCTGGCGAGTCCCATGAAGACGATAACAAGCCATTTGGAATGTAATATTTATTAAATTTACTTGGTAAAACAGTGTTAATATAAGTAACCGCAGCTGATATATCTACTACCACATCTGTTTTATAATAATATTTTGGTAACAGGAATTTTTGAGTAATTTCATATCCCAACGCAATAACTTCTTGTGCAGTCTTTCCTGTATCGTTCATAACGTCGCTCGTCCATAGAACTCGCCCGTTATCAGGGAATGGGAAGCCTCCCATACCTGGCATGCGAGTAGCCAGACCAGTGTATATGTATGCGACCATATGTAACATTGTACGATCTCTTATATCTTCTCGAGTTGCTCCTTTTGGTTCACCACTTGAATAAGCAGTATCAAACACTGTGTTTAGTTCAGAATCTGAAGAATATTTTAGAGTTCCTTCGGGCAAATATTTATTTATGAGATCATATGAATTTGTTCCTTTAATTTGATTTATTGCAATTGTGCAAAAGTCTTGAAGTTTATTATATGTATCCCTGATATCATATGGTAATGTCCAGTTCCAACAGTCTGAATTGCCATTTTTATTTTGACATTTCCAATTACCTGATGGAAGTGGAGTTCCGACTGGGAATACCTGATGGGCTGTTGGACGGTTCGCCCCTTCCATATAAAATAATGTATACATGAACTGCGCGTCAGTCAAATACGCTAGGGATGGCATAAATTGTTTAGATATGATATTATATGATGATTTTCTAACTGAAATAATCAAAATTACAATTATCAAAATTATAATTATTAAATTCTCTTTCATTTAATTATGTCTATATAATTAAATGGGACTCTTCAGTAAATTTCCAGACAAAGATTCTTCGAGTCCCTCTTCGAGTCCCTCTTCGAGTCCCTCTTCGAGTCCCTCTTCAAATGTGACAATGTACTTTATTCTAATTGCGGTGATATTAGCACTTATAGTTGGGGCAGTATTGTACTTCTAAAAGCCTTAGAGACGACGTTCGTGTACAAACAAAAGATGTGTGGAATTTTTGCCGGACCGAATCCTCCACCCAATGACAAGCTGTCCCATCGCGGTCCAGATGATTTTACACATGTTCGCGTCGATGATACACACCTCATGTTTTGGCGCCTTGCTATCAATGGGCTTGGTCCAGTAGGAACTCAGCCGATCGAGCACAATGGAAAGTTTCTAATCGCAAATGCTGAAATTTACAATCATCTGGAGCTCGGTGGAATCCCTGGCCAGTCTGACTGTGAGATCATTCTCCAGCTCATAGAGGAGCATGGTCTATTCCGTACGTGTGAGATTATGAGCGGTGATTTTGCTTTTGTATATACGGATGGAAAGCACACTTGGGCTGCTCGCGACAGTGTCGGTGTCCGTCCTCTCTTCTATTGTAAGGTTCCAGGTTGTGATATTTCGTTCGCTTCAGAGGTCAAGGCACTTTTGCACCTAGGCGGGTCAGTTGAGATATTCCCACCGGGTACGCTCTATGACCCAAAACTCAACCGTTTCATCACATGGGCCCCAAACTACTGGGATCATCCTCGGAATGATAACGATGTGGATTTTGTGAAGGAACACGTTCGACACCTGCTAACCGAGGCAGTCGAGAAGCGCGTGAATAATACCGAGCGCCCGGTCGGTTTCTTTCTGAGCGGAGGTCTCGACTCTTCGATCGTGGCCGCACTCGGAAAGAAGTTTCTTGGAAAGATCAAGACCTTTTCCGTTGGACTTGAGGGTTCACCCGACCTTCTCGCCGCTCGTAAGATGGCAGACTTTCTAGATTCTGACCATACAGAGGTCAAGTTTACTGTCAAAGAGGGGCTTGAATCTATCCGGGACGTCATTTGGCACCTCGAAACTTTCGACACGACCACAGTTCGCGCATCTATTCCAATGTATCTTTTGAGTAAATATATTAAGGAAAATACAGACGTGCGTGTTGTTCTGAGTGGCGAGGGTTCTGATGAGCTATTCGGTGGTTATCTGTATTTTCACGATGCTCCAAACGTTGAAGAATTTCGGCACGAGACAAACCGACTTGTGCGTGATGTCCATATGTATGATGTGCTCAGGGCGGACCGTACAACTGCTGCCAATGGCCTTGAGCTTCGCGTGCCATTCTTTGACCGCGATGTTGTTGACTATGTCATGGATGGTTTTGACTCTGACCTGAAGATGCCCCGTGGAAAGTGGGAGAAGTATCTGCTGCGCGATGCGTTTGATGATATGCTTCCAACGGAAATTTGTTGGCGTCAGAAGAACGGCATGAGTGATGCGGTTGGTTATGCATGGGTCGATGCTCTCAAAAAGTATGGTGAAGACAAGTATCGTACAATTTTCGAAAAATATTTTGGTAAAAATTTCCATCTTTGTCCATACACGTGGATGCCTAAGTGGTCGAATGCGACTGACCCAAGCGCTAGGTTCCTTACACAATTTACTTCTTAGTAGTTATTATGGAAACGTGGCTTAAATGGATCCCAGTAGCAGCTCTAACGGTAAGTACTGCCAGCTTTTTGTTCGCTCTTGGTGTTCTTTATCCTTGGCACATTGAACTTTCTCGAGAGTTTAGAGAACTTATGAACGCGTGCGAAAAAACGAGTGGTTTTCACGCCTAGATAGAGTTCTGAGCAGTTTTATTAAAAATGCTTATCCAAAACCCAACGGTCGGTCAATGGATCAAGGGGGACTTGTCGTTTCTGAACAGGAAAGAAGACGTCTTCAAGAACAAGACGGCTGAAAAAGATGAAAAGTATATTCGTGAAAATAACTGGGCGTGGGGTCTATTTTGTAGTTCTCTTCCGAGCCACGGTTATAAACAGAGTGGAAAGTGGTCTGGAAAGTTTGGGCAACTTATTCTTCAAGAAATGATTCCGGGCGGGTGGAAGCCTAAGAAGAAAAAGGAGGATAACCGTCAGAAGGGTATTGAACTAGACTGGGAAGACGAGAATTACGTGTACGAGTTGAAGACACAGTTTCACCTAAGTGGAGGGACTGCGCAAGAGAAGATTATAGCTGTACCCATCAAGTACGTAGATGCGCCCAAACTGTTCGGCAAGCCTATGCGCATCGTATGTTTTGCAGGGGCAGAGGGGTATGCGAAGGAATTTCTTACAGACTGCCCACAAATTCGGCAGCAGCTCGATCTCTGGAAGTCGTGGGGAATTGAATATATTTGGGGTTCTGACCTAATTAAAGATACCCCCCCTTAATCATATATGGAGTCTTATATAAATCAGCCAATGTACACGTACCTAGGTAATAAGCGCAAACTTCTTGAAGGAATTATAGCATCTGTAGAAGATGTCAAGGCTCGTCTCGGCAAGGACACTCTTCGGCTCATGGATGGGTTTACAGGCTCAACTGTTGTAGCCCGTGCCCTTGTTCCACATGCTTCCGAACTTCATACTAACGATCTCGAATGGTATTCTTATATAGCATCCAATTGCTTCATCAAGACGCCGACCCCCTCACAACAGGAAGAAATTCGCACACACATTGCGAATATGAATGCAATTACTCAGTTCTATCCGGGAATCATCTCTGAAATGTACGCCCCAGCGGATAGTGAAAATATCAAGGCGGGTGAGAGGTGCTTTTTCACGCGCGAAAACGCACTGCGTATTGACACGTGGAGAGAATACATCGAAGACAATGTGAGTCTTGAATTGCGGCACTGGTGTTTGTGTCCCGTACTCGTTCAGATGGCTATTCATGCAAATACAATGGGGCATTTCAAGTCATTTATTAAGAACAAAGATGGTGTAGGAACTTTTAATACGAATAAACGCATTCTAGACCCACTTGTCCTAGAGGTGCCGACATGGCACGATTCGCAACTCCAGGTTCATACTCATAACGAATCAACGAATGATCTTTTACAAAAGATGCCAGATAGTTCACTCGATCTCATTTATTTCGACCCCCCGTACAATGCACACGAATATGGTGCTTTTTATTTTTTGCTGAATGTTGTCGCAAAGAATGAGCGTCCGAAAAACGTGAATACAGTGACAGGGCTTCCCAAGGATCGCGTCAAGTCAGATTATAACTACAAGGTGAAGGCAATTGATGCCATGAAAGACTTGCTTGAACATTCTACACGGGTCGCCAAATATGTGCTTGTCTCATACAATGATGAGGGCATAATTGGCGCACCTGAATGGCAGAAATTGCTTGAACCGTATACAAGTGAGAGGCAGGTTCGTGAATATCAAAGGTACTCGGCGAGAGGTTCAAAGACAGGTGAAGGACGTGGGGAAGTGCAGGAAATTCTATATTTAATCACTCGTCGTGAAGGTCATCAGACAGAATAGTTTCTATACTTTGAAGGCGGCGCTCGAGATATGTAAAAGCAATTGAAGTAACGAGCACAAATGACCCAACAAAAACAGCAAGACCCATCAGTTCGACATACATCTTTCTATTTAGAAGTATATCCTTTTAAATAAAAAAGAAAAACAAACAATCCGAGTACAATAAAGAATGTAATTAGAGCTTCAATCTTGTGTCGTAAAATGCACATACTACCAATCTTTTGCGCAAGACCTCTCATCAAATGCAGCGAAAAACACTCTGGACCCGGGTTATGCCAGTTGAAAAGTTCTTTGAATGTTGTTGATGGGTAAATCTTAATCTTATTTTTGAATTCTGGTTTTTGTAAAATTTGTTCACAGAACGCACCTTGTTCATAATTTGGTCCCGCCCATCTATCATTTGTTGTCCATTTTCCATCCGAACCTTTGGTCCATTTTGATTCATCATATAACGACATCCATTTATTCACAAGATCGCGTCCGCCCGAGTTGTTCCTTATACAAAAGACACCTGCGTTGAACCAGTCTTCAGTATCTTTGGGGTCATCAGGGTCATGTGCTGCGACAAAGTCTAGGTCAGGGGTCATAAAATCTCGTGGGTCTTTATTGAAATCATATATGAAAATGTCAGAATCGAACCACAAGATGTATTCACAATCTGGGTTGTCTTCCATAATTTCAGAAAGTTTAAAGACCTTCCACCAGTAATGAACCATATCATCGTCATATCCGTTATATCTCTGGTATTCTATATCTTTTTCATCACACCATACCTGTACAACTCCCATCAGGGCATCGATGTGTTCGTTTTTCCTATTTTCAATTTGGAAGGCTATCGTGCCCATCCTGATATAATATGTTGATACTTTTTAATGAGCTCTATAACTTCAGGACCACGCAATTCAATTTTCAGGGGGAAGAAGGGGAAAATTTACAAGATGGTCAAGAACAGTATCGGTGAGAAATGGTTCAAGGCAACCATGAAACATCACCTGCGCGGAAACAACTACGCAGTCCACAATGCGTCAGGCAAGATGGTCGGTTTCGCTATAATGGGGAAAAATTTGCCTAATATGGGTGGTGCGACCTATCTACACCTAATAGGGGCCGAATCTGGTCAGGGCTACGGGTCTCAACTACTTGCGCGTATTATTCAGGACGCGAAACGGCGAAAACTAAAATACATCTTTCTAGAGCCGACAAAGGAACGGGTACGAATCTGGTACAGGCGGTTTGGATTTAAAGACATTACACCTGATCTAATGGCTCTGAACCTCAGTAAACGATCAACGTCTTCTGTTCACCGAGCACGGTCAGCATCCGTCCGAGCAGCTTCCCGACCTGCTTCTGCTGCCCGTCTTCAAACGCTCCGGCCTCGAACTGCTCGTTCAGCATCTGCACGTCGTCCATCGTAAGAATCATCGGCTTGTTTCTCCAGTGAATATCGTCGTGGGAATCATAGGCCTTGTTAAACTCTTCCCGCGTCTTGTAGACCTTGTCTTGATACAGGTTATTGATCCAGCTCAATAAGTCTGGGTCCGTGAACTCTCCAAGTTTCGTTCGCCATTTTGGCAATGCAAAGTCGACCATCTTGCGCTTGGGTGCATACTTAGAGGGAATGCACGCAAACTTAAACATGGTGTCCCAGGGGCTCAAGCTTACTCTCGTTGTAATAGGCTCGCACGCTTTAAGATGGTTAAGTGAGCGTTTGTACTATGAACAGTGTGCCGGGTTCTTTACTTCAATTTTTGCACACGGCTCTCCAACGTGTCATGGCCTTCGGTGGGTCGCAGATTCTGTCTCGTTGAATTCGGTTGCAATTGTGGGCAGCGCAACAGTTAAGGCGCTGGCCCTTGTATATGAAAAGTAAAAAATGGACCGCATCTTCATTCTCGATCGCTCCGGTTCTATGGATTCGTGCCGTGATGATACCATCGGTGGGTTTAACTCACTCGTCAATGATCAGAAACCTCTTGGAGGCACCATGACTTTGGTACAGTTTGATCACGAATACCTAGTATCATATGATTCTGTACATATCGACAACGTGGATCCTCTGACAACTGACACGTTTCAGCCACGTGGGTCAACTGCTCTTCTCGATGCGATCGGCAAGACACTGAAGCTCTACGGCGACAAGCCAGTCGCTACTGTCGTTATCCTGACTGATGGCCAGGAGAACGCAAGCAAAGAGTACACAAAAGCCCATATCAAGGATCTTATTGACCAAAAGACCAAGGATGGATGGACATTTATGTATGTAGGAGCAAACCAGGATGCGTTTGCGGAGGCTGGTTCTATGGGTATTTCGGCTGGTTGTACTATGAACTACGACGCGCGCCGCACACCTGAAATGTTTTCGCGTTTGAGTGAGACACTATCTTCTCAGAATTAAGAAGCTATTGCCCGAAGACTGGCGGCTTTTTGTGCGAGCAGTTTTGCCTGTTCTGCCGCTGCCGCCGCCTGTTGGTTTAGTGACTGTTCAAGAGATGCGAACTGTGGGTTGGGGCTGACGGCTCCCGCAGGAACCGCAGGGGCAGGTGGTTTCAATATTTTACTTATTATATAAATATTAATCATAACACCCACTGTTGATATTGCTATCATAACGGCGTGAAATTGCCACCATGCATCCTTTGTTTTTGTAGTGTCTCGTATATATCCAACCCCTTTTATAAATGCGAAAACACATATTATGAAATTTACAAATGCAAATACTGCATCCATTTAATTATTTGTATATTATTTTTTGACCGAGTATCCTTTCTGTCTTCCTGAGAGCGTGCCGAAAATTCGGTTCGGACCATAGAAGCCAGCGAGACCAGAACCCTGCAGACTTTGCCCCTGAACGTGACCAGTTTTCTCCACCTCTCTGGTGGCGCACGATGTATCGCTTCATTCGAGCACGGTCTTTATGTATAGTATAGTCCGAGTAACCCTTTGCACCAAACCGCACTATTTTCCCATCTGGGAAAACTGCCATAAATTTGTGTTTCGAATTATTCGAACGTTTGAGAATTACTGTCATTTGAAGCTAATTCTAATTGATATATAAATTAGAAGGGCCATGATCAGTATATTAAAAACTATATAACCTGTTAACCAAGGGTACGCCGCCCGTATCGCGTTATTATCGAGAACCATATTTAGAATCTGTCTACTAAGAGGCTCGTCTGTTTCATCATCTGAAATCATGGACAAATACTTTAAAAGAAGCATTCAAAAAAAAGAATACGAATTTACAAAACTCGGGCGAGCAGTGTGTGTTGTGGGAAAGACAGGTATTGGGAAAACGTGGGCAGTTCGCGATGCCCTGGGATCATTTATCGAGATAACACCCGATATTCTCAAGAGCAAGCAAGATACAATTGATTTTTTGAATAAAATTCGTGGAACGGATATGTCAGTAATTTTAGATGAATATGAGTGTGCTGTAGGACTTATAGGTCTCAAGGAGATTACAGAAATTCCTACCAGTGGTATGTTCATTGTAATTTCACAAATTCCTGTAAAATTTGATTTTGAAATTGTAATTTATAATTTTCCAATACCTACTCATGAAAATATTAAAAGAATTGTTCCTAACGCCTCAGACCAAATTATAGATGCGGCAGATGGTGATATTCAATGGGTAATTCAGGCTACAAATTTCAAATCTGATTTTAAAGATGATTTCCACGGGCCAAGAGAATTTCTGGGTTCTCTCGTATCACGTACTTCAGATACTGACCCATGTAAATTTATAGGATATCCACTTATTGAGCCAGGTAATATGGCTTCAATCTTGAATGCAAACTATCTGGATTCTCCCACTGTTAAATATGAAAATGTAACCGAAATGTTCAGTCAGGCTGATATAGTTGATGTGCTGATCTATGCGGGAGGCTGGGAGTTATTGCCCTATTTTAACTTTTGGGGATGCATCCTTCCTTCTATTGAGATTGGTCATACACTTGGCTCAAACTTAAAACCTGGTAGCTCGTGGACAAAATATCAAAATATGTGCATGCGCCGAAAGAAAATTAGGGCAATGTATGAAAGAGTTCCACAGACAAAACAGGACCTTGATGGTATTCTTCTCATTATGGACTATATTGAAAAGGAACAGCCAAAATCTATAGAGTTGATGAGAGAGTACGGGTTTCTGAGAGAGGATATAGACGTGCTTAACCACCTGAGTCCTCTTCGAAAGTTAAAGGCTAAGACCGTTTGTCAAATCAAGAAATGTGTGAGTGCGCCGCCCCCGTAGAGGAGTTTGTCAAGGTTCAGGGGTCTGAAATTTACTTTCATTGTGAAGTATGCGAGGCGACTGTACTTGAACTAAATTTAAAACTAAAAAAATTGGAAATTGAATTGGTCAAGAGACATCTTGATCTGAATCTTGATCACATCAAACCAGAAATTAGAATATTCATTAGGTCAGATGGTGGTGATATTCATGCTGGACTGAGCGCAATGGATTGCATTCGATCTATGAGGCGCTCAAAGGTTCGAACAATTGCAGATGGAATGTGTGCATCAGCTGCTACATTCCTACTATTGGGTGGGCGTACGCGATACATGACAAAAAATTCATATTTACTGATTCACCAACTGAACCTTGACGGAACTTGGGGTAAATATGAAGACTTCAAAGACCAGATGGAAAATCTGGACAAGTTTATGAATAAATTTCGCGACATCTATCTTGGGGAGACTACAATTCCCCCCGAACGTTTAAATGAAATTCTAAAAAGGGACATCTATTTTGATACTCCGACATGTATTCAATGGAATATTGTGGATGATGTATGGACTTAGTCCTCCTTGACCTCTACGTCTGGAACCTCGTCTTCCTCAACCTCTTCCTCCGTATCAGACTCTTCCTCAATTACTACAGGTTTCTTGAATGAAACCTTGGGAGCGGGTGCTGGGCGACGACGAGTGGGCATCTTGATGGAGCCTGATGAAAACTTGCTGTTAAACTTCTTATACAGGAAATAACCAATGATCAGAATCGCAACCAGCGCCACAATATTTAGAACGCTGAACGGAGACTTTGCCTTGATGCTCTCAATAGTTGCCCGCTTTACGTGATCTACTACTGGAGCGCTCATATAAAGAGAATTGAGGTTTTTTCCGTGGCAAATTTCCGCGTTCTAAGAGTTTCCATTCAAAAATGGATTCCGTTGAACAAAGCTGGGAGATTCTCGAACAGCTCCGGTCTGAGCAACAGTCTATCCAAGAAGTCACCTCAGAGTGGAAATGCGTGCGGTGCGGTGGCGTCAAGGTTATTGATGAGATGCCAGTATGCACAGGTTGTGGGCTGACAGATCAAGTCTGGATATCAGATGAGCCAGAATGGAACTCGGGTGGCGACCCTGACACTGGAAACAAAGACCCTTCGCGCGTTGGAGCTCCAGTGAACCTTGATCACTTTTCGGCATCCTGGGGAATGGGAACAATGATTGTTCCTCGGACAAAATCTTATGCCGCCTCGCGGATGAGCCGGATCCATCACCACCTGAGCATGCACCATCGGGACCGCGCACTCTTCCATGCATATCAACAGATGATGGACATTGGTACACGCGTCCTAGGTCTGCCCGATGTTGTTATGTATTCTGCGAAGATCAAGTACAAGGAATTTAACGAATCTAAGCTGACTCGCGGAGCGGTGAGAAACGGAGTCAAGGCGAATTGCATATTTCAGGCGTGCAGGGAGCACAATATTTCCAGGAGTACGAAAGAAATTTCAGACGCGTTCGGTATTCCTGTCCGAGACTTGTCACGGACGTCTGAAATGTTCCAAGAGCAGGTCCCAGATACAGGGGTTCATGTTATGACTGCTGCGCATCTCATTCCGAGAATATTCAACGATCTTACGTGCATTCCAGATTCAGAAAAAGGGCGGGTTCGCATGCGGGTTATCAAGATATGCAAGAGTATAGAAGAGTCTGTTGAACTCATGGGAAGGACGCCAAAGGCTATTGCGTGCGCGGTTATATTTATAGTATTGGCAGGTGCCATCGATCGTTCTACGATTTGCAAGATCTGCGATGTGTCTGTTCCGACGCTGTCAAAGATTGAGAATATTGTTAGAGCTGAACTTAAGGATAAGAACCCCGTTTAATTTAATGACTGTTACTCTTTTTGTCTCCACCCCTTGTTATGGGGGTATTTGTCTCCAGGGTTATGCAGAGTCTCTACTACGGCTTCAGCGAACATGCGCGGCAAATGGTTATCAGATGATGCTCGACACGACCGAGAATGAATCACTCGTTCATCGCGCCCGTAATATTGCAGTGGCTCGCTTCTACCAGAAGACCGAAGCGACTCATTTCCTTTTCATCGATGCGGATATTCATTTTGACCCTGATTCAGTTATGCGTCTAATCAAGTCTGGGCACGATGTAGCGGTCGCTGCCTATCCTAAAAAGTGTGTTATGTGGGATCAGGCTGAGGCCGAGGTCAAGAAGGGTGGGAAGAAGGACTTGGCGCGTGTATCCGCGTCACTTGTCATGAATTTCAAGTATGCCCAGACACAGATTAGAGATGGCTTTGCCGAGGTTCTTGACGGTCCTACCGGTTTCATGCTTATTAAACGCAATGTATTCACCAAGATGTTTGCAAAGTATCCCGAACTCGATTGCGTCAACGACCATCAGAATAAGGACCTGGACGAGTATTGTGCAGTGTTTGACTGTATGATTGACCCCGTAAGTCGCCGTTACCTTTCAGAGGACTACGCATTCTGTCGCCGCTGGCAGCAGATGGGCGGTCAGATTTTTGCAGACTGCATGACTGTTCTAGGACACGTGGGCAATTTGCGGTTTTACGGAACGCTTGAACAACGACTTAAGGCACAGGGGAGCGTGTAAATTAAGTTAAATGCCGCGACCTGTGGACACTCCCATGTTTATTGCTAAAGCCATGGAAAAGTGGGGTGAAGGAAAGTTTGGTTACGATAAGTGCGGACATTGGAAGGGAGCCAAAGCGCATTTTGAAATATACTGTTTTAAACATCAAGAATACTTTTTACAGTCTCCTGATAAACACCTTGTAGGGAATGGATGCAAGAAATGCCGTTATGAATACGTAAATATAAACAATCATCGGCGGCGAGATGTTGATAAGTTTATAGAGGATGCGAGAAAAGTTCACGGTGATAAATATGACTATTCACGTGTTGTAAGTCCTTCTTGTATAAATAAGGTATGTATAGGATGCCCTATTCATGGCTGGTTCGAACAGAATGTCCATTCACATTTAAGTGGCTGCGGTTGCAACGATTGTGGAAACGAAAAATCATCAAAAAAACAAATGTTGACTACCGAACAATGTCTCATTCGTTTCCGTGAAATTCATGGATATAAATACGAGTATCCCAATTTCGAGTATAAAGGATGGGATTCTAAAATTCTAGCAATGTGTCCTATCGATGGGCCATGGGAGACGACAACCGCTGGATCTCATATTCAAGGCATTGGCTGTACCAAATGTGGTAGACGATCAATTGCTCTTTCTCAAACATCATCAACGGAGGAATTTATACGCAAGGCGCAACTTATATCCGGTTACAAGGAAAAGTACGACTACGGTGACACCAACTATACCAAAGCTAGGGAAAAAACTACTATACGATGCATACTACACGATCGACGTTTTGAACAGACTCCAAATAAGCACCTAACTGGTGAAGAAGGATGTCCCATTTGTCAAACTCAAGGATGTTCAAAAAAGCAGTTGGAATGGCTTCTTCACATAGAAGAAACTACTGAAGGAGGACCTATTCAACACAAACTAACTGGAGGAGAGTTCAGGATTCCGGGCACACGATATCACGCAGATGGATGGCGTCCAAATATAAACACAATATATGAGTTTCATGGTACTATGTGGCACGGTCATCCCAGTCATCCGGATTACATTGAAGATGAGCCACACCCAGTAATATCGAACAAAACTTGGGGTCAAGTTTATCAAGATACTCTTAAGAAAGAACAGAAAATCAGAGAACTGGGATTTATTTTGATTGTGATGTGGGAACATGAGTGGGTTCAGTTAAGAACTATACACTCCTAAACTCAAATGCAGATTCTTCATGTATGCATGGTCACGCGTAATAAATCCATTAGCGCTACGACGCTTCATACAGCCATGAACACCCACATGCTCTGTATGCAGCGTGGGCTTCATATCGAGATTCATTTTCTAGAAGATAAATCAACACTTCCTAAAATTATTAAAACAGGTGAGCGTATTTTCTGGATGGATTATGGAACAAATCTAAACACTGAGGAACTTGCCCGAGTTGTTATGCCTTTTGAGAATGGGGTTCAGGTTCTTGTGTTCCCATCTGTCAAGGAAGGTATTGACTGGGCTATGTTTGCAAAGAAAACGGTCGAAGGTTCAACTGAGCCCGCTTCACAGCGCGGTCTTGCGTTTGACACTGAAGTTGGGAAGAAGTGGGCAGATGGTATCTATGAATGCACCAAGACATCTGCGCGTGTATGGGCTATGGACGCCAAGCCAGTTGATAAGAAGCTTCGTGGTGGCAAGACGCCCATCACTCTTCCTTTGGGTGACCAGTCAATGTTCGACTGCCTTCGCACAAATGGTATCAAAATTGCAGCGGCTACAAATGCCAATGTAGTGTGCCATTTCGTTCACGAGTGCTTTGGAAACATTCTCGAGTCGTCAGGCGTGTCTCTAGAGCCTTAAAGTTTTAAATCTTAAATTACACAAGTAAAAAATGGAAGAATTTATTCTGAATTCGTGGGGTGGAAATTGTCAAAGATTCCCAGGTCCACAGCCTATTTCGATCGAGCGCCGCCATTTCGCGATGCTCGAACGACAGCCTTATTTTGTATGTGAAAAAACCGATGGAACCCGTCATCTCCTTGCGAGCTTTGCCGACGGTGTTTTTATTGTTAACCGTGCTTTTGTAGCTCAACAGGTTAAGATTCGGGTTCCTAAGGATACACTCCTTGATGGTGAACTTGTGAAGACGAAGGAAGGGAAGCAGCTCTTCATGGTCTATGATGCCATTCGAGTGAAGGGTGAAGATTTGATGAACAAGTCTCTTGATGCACGCCTCGATGCTATTCGTAAAGTTAAAATCATCAAAACTGCCGGGGCAGAGTTTGAAATTCGGGTCAAGACGATGTGGCCTCTCAGTTCTATTGGGGACATGACCCCTCTTGACAAGTTTGAATACGAAACAGATGGTCTTGTATTCACTCCGGTGAATGAACCCGTTCGCACTGGGACACATGAGACAATGTTCAAGTGGAAGCCCAGGGATAGGATAACGATTGATTTTGCAATTATGGGTGGACGAAATTTATATATTCAAGACAAGGGTATACCATATCTGGAAGCCGAACTTCACAAAAAGGTGGATATACCCGATGGGACCATCGTTGAGTGTGGATATGGGCCTACAGGGTGGTTTGTTGAAAAAGTCAGAACTGACAAGACATATGCGAATAACCGTCGCACATACTTTCGCACTGTGATCAATCTCAAGGAGGCTATTGAATTGAAAGAGTTCTACCGATACCAAGCCATGTAAAATGTACCAGTAAGCTCTTTTGGGGTGGGAACTTCGCGAACGTTCTCATCATCCTTTATATACCACTGATCGTAACGGCGGACGAGAAGTGCATAATGGCCACCCTGTTGAATTCCGTAGTGCATGATGCACGAGAAGAGACGGAGACCCTCAAATTCAAGTGGTATTTCAATAGGAAATTTATGCGTGTACATTGAAAAAGAAATGCCTAGAACCTTTGGCCATCGAGTCACTCTGTTCCGAATAGCCGCACACGCATGCGTCTGTCCAGAATCGTCCACATAATTTTCAAGAGAAACTGGCTCGGTTTGACGCTCTACAAGTTCCCCAAGACTAGATGGTTTCGAAACGTCGAGAAACAATACAGTAAAAGGAGTTGTTCGCACAGACTTGCCACCTGCCCATGCCGTCTCTTGGGTCTCTTGACCATTGAATATTTCTTGAATTAATTCCTTCCCAAGAGATTTTTCAAATACATCCAAGAGAATTATAACAACTTCCTGAGCATCATGCTGACCATGTGCAAATTCTGGAAACTTATTCCTGAATGCTGTTAGTAGATCAGAAGGATCTACAGGTCCAGACTCGTGTATACGGAATAGATTCACATTTACTTTTCTGTACTCCTTTGTAATTTCACAATTTCCATCATAAGAATTATCAAAAAAGTATTTCGAGAGTGGTGGAACGTGTGCGAGACATTGAATTGCAGTGGAAAAGTAGCAGGTGTTGCCAAGATTTACTAACCCCCTCATATATTTTTGGCGTCTTTATTTTCTATGTGTAAGTTTTCCATTTTCCTTTTTCATAAATTTCAAGAGGTATTCCTCTGAAGAATGAAGCTTCATAAGAAAACGTAGATGCATAACTACCGACTATGTATTTTGTTCTTGATAAAAGAATCATTTCATATAACCCTTGTAGGTCCGGATCATCTTGTATGTCTGGAAAAATTGTGTTAGGATATTCCTCTTTTACATAATCTATAATTTCAGAATTATCTGAACAGAGTAAAAACGGAGTTTCTAATGTTTTGAGTTTATCTTTGAATATATCTAAAGGTGTATTTAGACCATTCTTGGTCACGTCTAGCAGATTATCTGAATATCGCATGTGTACACCAACCATATTAGATACATCGTCAAATTCAAAATTTGGCCACTTTAGATTTTTATAAATTTTAATTTTTCTTTTTATAAATTCTTCGTCACTCATTGTTTCTAGTTTTGCTGCATATATATGACCAACTCCAAAACTCGTTTCTGGTATATTTTTAAATGTAGCTTCTATTATTGGATGGGTTGTAGTCCATGAATTATAATTTAATACATCGGGGCGTTGTTTTGTTATATACTTGGGGGCGTTATCTATATATTCTGGAAAAAGAATTTTTACTATTTTTTTATCAACTTCCCGAGTTATTCCAAGATCTATTTTGAATGGTCTTTTTAATTCATCTGCTAAGATTTTCATTGAAGTTATAGACCTTAAAGTATTTCCTAAATATCCCTGTAATACTATATATATAGGTTCCTTTTTCCTTTTTAAAAACACAAATACCAAAACCATCAAAATACACGCCCCTAACAAAACGTACATGTTTATATAGAGAAATAAGTTTTATTATGAATAAGAATGCACATAGATCCGATGGCAAACTCACAGAGTCAACGGCTTTTTGACGAGTGGGAGCCCATCATCCGCAAGCACAAGAGTCTTCCAAATGTTGAGGTTGAAATTCGGCTAGGTCGGCGTGGGAAGAATTCGTTTGACACAAATGTAGGGAAGGATGCGTTCGCCAAAGTCTTCAAGGCTCTAATGACATATCAGGGGTGGGAGGCGAGTCGCCACACCAAGTCAACCGTCTATCATTTCGTCGCTTCCAAGCGCCTGACCGTTGATGAAGAGTCTGATGAACAGACTGGGTGCATCAAGACCCGTGTTTGTACTAATGATTTTGAGGTTTCCAACTCAAACTATGATGTTCGTCTCGGAATCTCCACTGAGGAGCCATGGGAGTATGACGGTGATGAAGTGAGTACAGAACAAAAGGACAAGGATCGTTGGTCTTTTGTTCGCAAGAATTTGTCTATTGATATGACAGTTGTCAAGGGAACGCCCGATGACATGGATGCCGATGATGACACCTCGTATCAGATTGAGCTTGAGATTCTCAAGCCTAACCAACTTGAGACGGACCCCGAGATATTCAATCTTCTGCACAAGGTGTTTGATGTGCTAAAATGTGTTTCTTAACCAAAATTTTCATTCTTAACATATTCATTATTCTTGTAAACGTTCTCAAGGTTTAGGCTAGTTATTGAAGATCCGCTAAGACTTGGTGAACCATTCTGTGCCTTTTGATATATTATCCCGTATTGGTTTGCAACTGAATATTTTAGAAAGGCTGGGATGTCCTCCTTCTTTATGTAAGTTTTTATTATACTATTCTTTTCAGCCGGCTTTATAGTTGCCCAGTTTCGTGTTGTGGGATGAGAACCAGTTTTTAGGCGGCGAACACGTGCGTTTGCGAGGAATTTATATTTCATATTTCCGATGGTTGCGTTATATTTTCCTGCCGGCGCTGACCTCGTCGCGAGATATGCTATGATATTTGCTGGCTTCATTTTATTATTTACTTCTGCAATCTTTTCGTTGCGCGCAATAGCCAGGAGTTCAGTCTTTGTCAACCTGGTTGCCTGTTTTCCATTAATGCGCAATATCCCATTGACACCTTGCATGAACTCGTGTTTCTTTTTAGAATTATTTATTTTAAAATTACTAGGAATTTTGAAAATTTCACGAACTGCGCTAGGAATATTGCGACCTGCCTTGGTGTATGCAGCTATGACAGTCTTGCGACCGGCTGCTTTTCCTTTGGGAATAGAATACCAATATGGCTGACCCCCAGCACCTGGGCGAACGTAGAACCCTGCATGGGTTGCGTTCCAACTCGGGGCGCGGCGATTTGCAGGTCCACTGTATGTTGTAGTATTTACAGATGGCGTATTCAATGGATAGCCCGCATTCCTGAACACGTTAAGTGTAGACTGTGGGATTGGTTTTCCCGCCTCTTTGAACGCTTTTCGAACTTTGGGGGCAATGGGCCCGAGATTCACAGCACTGTTCAGGATGTTAGGCCCTCCGTGAAGCTTTCGGTAGTATTGGTATGGATAAAGCCGCGGAAGACCATCTGTCCCGGGGCGAATGTAATAGCCTTGTGGAACGCGGGTCGGTAGCTTATTCCATGACCCGGCGAGAGGGTTGGGGTTCGCTGCGGCTGTTTTGCCGGCCGCACCAAACACGTCTTCCGCATCGAACTCGTATTTTGTAAAAAATTGTTTGAACAATTCTGGGGGGACATCAATATTTTCAATTTTAGTTATTCCAGAAAACAAAATTGTACCATTCCTAAAGAACTGATATGTAACTTTAGGTTTATTAAATTTAACAGTGAGTGCAGGAGTTCTAAGTTCAGATATAATTGATTTAGGAGGCTCACTAATCATTTCTTTTGGAATTTTATGTTTTATATAATTTAAAAATACAGGTAAATCAATTGTCTTATTAACTCTGAACTTGCAATTTATAATTTTGTATTTTGGTTTCATACGAATTGCAGTCTTGGGTATCCAACCATTCTTTATACACATGAGGTATATTTCTTCAAAGTTACCTGAGCCGTTGACCTGTACCTGATTCTTTTTAAGTATAACTGTAGTTTTACCGTGTTTAGCGGTTATATACTTGACCTGGTCCTCGCCACCTCCCAACCATCCCTGCCCCTTGACATACCGTACTCGCGGTTTGGCCCGAAAGTGAATGTATCCAGCCACCTCTGTGAACCCTATTGGAATTTTAGAAAATACATTTATAAAATTTACAGGAATTTCAATTGTAGTGACTGTAGAAATTATAGTCGGTTTAGAAAGTTTAAATCCTAGTCCAGAGTTTTCAGAAAAAACGCGTTTTCTCCGGAAGACTGCTTGAATTTTCCTTGCAGCCGCGTTCATCTGTCATTTTCTCACATTTTAATTTACATGTCTGCTGCGACAATGTCCATTCCGAATATGAACGGCTGTGCAGAGTACAAAGTTCCGTTGTACTCGCGCGACTCTGTCCTGACCTCAATCTCTCGCGAGCTGAACGGTCCTGCGTAAAAGTCTTGGTTAAACTTGCATGGTCCAAGCGTATTCTCGCGACAGTGTGTATTGAAGTGAGTAACAAACGTCCTTTGCGGGATGAAGAGTTCCGGCCCAAACTTGCACTTCTCTGAGCACAGAAAGTGCTGAAGAGAGTTGGTCACGGTTGCAATCTGTGTTTGGATCTTCTTGAAATATGCGGGAAGTACATTCCAGATGTCCTTGTCGGCGTACTTGTGAGCATAGTCGAGATATGCCCGAATGCACTTGCACATAATAGCCGGAAGCTCCTTCTCGAGCTTGTGTTCAAGGTGAGGGTCAGAAACCTCGGGGGCAATCTGTCGGCCAAAGTTGATCGTCGCAAGACGGCGGAGAATCGACCCAGAGTTATCCTTCCAGTTTGGAACCTCGTTACCGCCCAGAATACCCGGTGTCTTCCACTGCATACTCACCGCTGTCTCATTCTTACGGGCAATAGAAAGGTCCTCACCGGATACGAGCGACTGGAATTCTGCCTGCTCAAGTGCCAGGTCTCCCTTGACCTCTGGACTGATGAATACAAAACCCTTGTAAATACTCTGAAGTCCAAACTTGCGCTCAATGTTATTCGAGAGGGTCGCCACATCCTCACACTCGTAAAACTTGCGGCAAACCTTTGTAATCAGTGTAGACTTTCCAGACTGTGCAATACCCTTCAGAAACGGAATGATTTGCCACCCATCAAGCTCATTCACATCGAAACACAAGCGACCAATGAATACGTATATCCACCTACACACAGCCTCCTCAAACCTCTGGTAGTCGAGCACGAGTTGCATGTTGGGCGTAGGAATGTCATACCAGTCGCTCTTTTCCTCATAAGAGTCAAAAGGCATATCAAAATACTTGCAACTCACGACTGTTGGGTCAAGCTCGTGAAATTCGTGAGAATCGTAAGGATAAAATTTGATACGATACTGGCTCCCGTCCCAGTCTTTTCCAACAAGAAGACCGTTCGCAAATGACCACACATGCCGGTCCTTCTGAATTTCTTGAAACTGAAAGTCCTGGCAGTTGTTTAGGTGGCGCTCTAGATCTGCTACGAGGTTTCCTCGACTTGTGAGCTGCTTCCAACGCTCGGGCTCATCCTCCTTCTGTGTCGTATCATAAATAAATTTCTTAACCTCTTTGACCGGTCGCCACGCACGAGTGTTGCGAATCTGAACACAACACTGACCCTTGTACCGGCGATACCCCTCGTCATACGCCTTGGAAAGTAGGTACAATAGAAGCTTTTGATATGGAGTGTTCGACTCGTCATCCTTCAGCGATGTATCGCTGTCATCAATAGCGAGAGTAGGGTTGTTGATGCGGCTGTACCGCTTTTCCCAGATGCGATATTGTTCAAACATCTCCTTGTGATCTGTAATCAAACGCCTCACTCGAAACTCGAATGAAAACTCGTCCCCGTTTACATCTTTGCTTGAATTTTTGCTTATTCCCATGGACTCAATTCGGGCCAAGATATTACGGCACCTATTGATGTATAGGTCCTTATTGTCTCGAATTTTGTGCTCGCTGTAATTTTTAGGAAAGTTGTCAACATCGCGCTCTTGCTCAGCTGGGAATATGACATATGCCCAAGCTTGTGCGGCGGCGAGGGAATTTCCTCGCGCTTGAAGCAGAGAATCCCTTTCCATTTTCAATATATAATTCTCAACATCTTGGATAGTCCACACACTTATTTCATTTGACTGTTTGGCATTGCGAATCTCCTCAAGGTGCTCGGGTGTGATCTCCTTGTTAATTGTGTGAACCTCCATACTTACTATCTTAGGGATACTCTTTTTTAAGCGGCTTCCTCTACAGGGGGGGCCGGCTTGTTAATTGCGCTTAGAATCTTGACCAAAATTTTGTTCTGCAGCTCAAGGCTGGTGGCAATGCGCTCGACCGCATCCTTGGTGGATACAAGGGCAGTTGCGATCGTCTCGCCATCATCCGTCGCCAGAAGACTGCCGAGAGCCTCGAACATATCAGGGTACTCCTCGTCATCCTCCTCATCTAGGTCAATCTCCTCATCCTCTGGAACTGGCTTGGGGGGTGGGGCTCGGCGAGACATTGTACTATTAATAAATAATTTAAGATTGTGAATTTTTCGCGCCAACTATTTTCGCGGGTTATACTAAATGCCCGGCGGTGGATTGCTACAGTTGGTCGCTTATGGCGCTCAGGACGTATATCTTACAGGGAACCCTTCCGTCACATTCTTCCAATCTACATACCGTCGTCATACGAATTTTGCCATGGAGCTAGTCCAGCAGAACGTGTCGGGTGCTGGCGGAAATGGCGGTCTCCAGTCGGTCGTAATATCACGGTCTGGCGATCTGGTCGGTGACATGTTTGTCGCCCTGACGCCAACAACATCTTCAGCTGCTCAGCTGACCTCAAATAATGTGGGCTCAGACATGTGCTGGGTCGCTGAGCGAGCTTTTGATTCAGTGAGCCTGTATATTGGTGGACAGCTCATTGATAAACATTACCAGACTTGGTATCGTCTATATGCAGAGGTGTTCTTGGGTGAGGCTAAAAAGATCAACTATGGCCGTCTGACATCTCTAGCCGTAGCATCGAATCAACCAAGTGCGACCAACACATCAATTGGTAAGGTGTATCTCCCCCTTATGTTCTTTTTCAACAAGCATCCGGGTCTATTTCTGCCAATAATTGCTCTTCAGTATCACGAGGTTCGTATCGACTTCCAGTTTTCTTCACTTTATTCTAACTATTTCGGCACGGGTCAGATTGAGGTTTGGGCAAATTACATGTATCTCGATTCCAAAGAGCGTGATAGCTTCGCAAAACTCAACCATGAGTACCTTATTGAGCAGGTTCAGTATGTAGCACCTGACCCGGTTGGCGTTTCAAACGAGAATGCGCCATCTGTTATTCGTATGCAGTTCAACCACCCAGTGAAGGAGCTAATTTGGTGCTACATGAATCCCAACTACCTTTCGAACCCGAACGCCATGTGGAACTTTTCAAGCAGTACGGCAAATGTCAACGTTACTGTCGACACAAATAAGCTTGCACAGGCAGCATCCATGTTCCAGGCCAACCATTTCGGGGCTCCCGCTCTTTATGCACCCCCTGCGCTCACCAGCTCTTCAGGGACTCTGTATGTAAACGCTTTGAGCAATGTTACGACAGGTAACACAATCTCAGTCCAGTCGAACGTTCTAACTGGTAACGTGTATTGGCTAGAGGCGGGAATGCCCAACTACGGAACAGCTAACACTGCATATGGCTACGAGGTAGGCCCTCTTCATCAGTTTAAGATTATGCTCAACGGAACAGACCGGTTTGTTCCCCAGCCTGGCAAATATTTCAACTCGTATCAGCCATTTCAGTATCACACGGGAGCTCCATATGTTGGTATCTATGTTTACTCATTCGGCATTAAGCCCGAGGAACTTCAGCCAAGTGGAACGTGCAACTTTTCCCGTATCGACATTGCCCAGGCGGCGGTGTATCTCAAGACGGGAATGCCATCCAACCTCGTTCAGAGGATGTATGCAGTCAATTACAACATTCTAAGAATCCAGTCTGGTCTCGGCGGGCTCGCCTTCTCTAACTAGGTGAAATTTTTTTCTCTACTAATAGTACAAAATGGGAGGTGGTCTTATGCAGCTCGTAGCCTATGGCGCTCAGGACGTTTATCTTACCGGTCAGCCCAAGGTGACCTTTTTCCAGGCCGTGTACAAGCGCCACACGAACTTTGCCATGGAGAACATCCAGCAGACGATTAACGGAACCGCCGTTAACGGTGGCCGTATATCCGTAACTATTGCCCGCAACGGTGATCTAGTCGGTAACATGTATGTAGCACTTATACCCACTACAGGTCTGCTGACAACGTCCAACAACGCTGGTTATGACACTTGCTGGATCGCCGAGCGCGCCATCTCAGCCGTAGAGCTGACGATTGGTGGCCAGCGCATCGACAAGCACTACCAGATGTGGTTCCGTCTGTACGCTGAGGTCTTCCTCGGTGAGTCAGACAAGATCAACTACGGTAAGATGGCATCAACGTCCGTTGTTGCCGAGAGCTCCAACAACAAGACCTACGTGTACCTACCCCTGCGGTTCTTCTTCAACAATAACCCAGGCCTGTACCTGCCCCTAATTGCCCTGCAGTACCACGAGGTTCGCATGGATTTCGACCTGACCTCTTACTATACCAACTATTTCGGCGGTAATAACCCTGAGGTTTGGGCCAACTACATTTACCTGGACACGGAGGAGCGTCGCCGCTTCGCCCAGAAGGGTCACGAGTACCTGATCGAGCAGGTCCAGCACACCGGTGGTGACGCCATCTCGGGAGCCACCTCCACGGTTCGCCTATCCTTCAACCACCCAGTGAAGGAGCTGATCTGGTGCTATGCCAACACGACGGCAACTGCCCTGAACAGTCTGTGGAACTTCTCCACGTCTTGCGCCAATGTGCAGATGACCGTTGCATCGAACGCATTCACGTGCATTGGTGCCATGCCCCACGAGATCGGTGCTCCCCGCCTGAGCTCCAACAACTACATCTCGGCTGCCGGTACGTCCCTGCTGTCCAACACGGCCAGCGGTGCCTACTGGTTCGAGGAGGGTACCAACACGTCATCTACCCTCAATGTTGGCTACGAGGTTGGCCCGCTCAAGGACTTCAAGGTTGTTCTCAACGGCCAGGACCGTTTCAAGGAGCAGGTAGGCAAGTACTTCAACCAGTACGTACCCCTGGTCTACCACACGGGCACACCATACGCAGGTATCTATGTGTACTCGTTCGCTCTGCAGCCAGAGGAGCACCAGCCAACCGGCACGTGCAACTTCTCGCGCATTGATAACGCCCAGGTAGCAGTGAACCTGAAGCCAACGTACACGACCCCTCTACAGAAGATGTTCGCAGTGAACTACAATATTCTTAGAATCCAATCCGGGATGGGAGGATTGGCCTTCTCCAACTAATGGGTGGAATTATTTATATATATTAAAAAAAGGGCCTCGGCCCAGGGCTTCGGCCCCAAGATTGTTCAAGAATCTTGGAGTCGTAACTTATTCAAACTGGTACATATCATGCAGGATTTTTAGAGCTCTATCCAGTTTGAGTTCTTGAAGACGTCTCTTTTTCTCGCGCATCTTGTCACCATAACACAGGTCTTCAAGATCTTCATCATCAACTTCGTACATGTAGGCTAAGTTACTCCATATCCAGCTATTGGCGTGTAGCTTTTTTTCATAACCATAAACTTCTAAATCAGAATATTTAATAGGTGTACAAGCAAAACGATTAAACAAGTGTATAGCATACTCACTGTCTGCTTCTTTCAGATATCTTACAAACCAACCTGCAAAAGTACTTGACCTACTCCCCGTCCTCCTTTCAAGGTCTTTTTTCACAAAATCAAAACCTGGTTCCATTTTCTTACCATTTGTACACTGCGCATCTTTAGTTACCCATCATCTTGTATATCACAAGACCTACGGCGAATATCAGGTACATGAGCGCGAAATAGTTCTCGCCCAGCGTCGCCTGAGATTTTTTAGCCTCTATGAAACTCGAAATGCCGAGTGCGGCGAACATGACCGTAAACAGCCAGAAAAATATAGTATTAAGGTCAGTAGACATCTTTATTATACATATGGATAATCTTTCTGGGCCAGAACTCGTCAAGGCACTGCGGGAACAGAAACCCGGTATGAGCATTGAAGATCTCTTGGATAAATCACGGGCAATTTTGTTTAAAAATAAAATGAAAAATGTAAGTGGTGCGAATTTATTCGACTTTCTCAAGTCAATGATAAAATTGAATATGACGCGCGAAGAGTTGATTCTGGGAATTTCAGAACATCCAGCTGGGGCTGGGCTTGTAGATTCTGGTCATTTTGAGGATGCGGTTGATTTCATTACTAATAGCCTGGAGGAAGTCCCACCGCGTTGTTGCCCTTGGAGAACTGCCGGGAAAGGAAAAACACAAGGTACAGACCGCCCACCATCAAAATAGCCGCCTTGATCATCTCCGATGGAACTTTCCGACGGTCAGGCATGAAGAATATCTGAATACCAAATAGAATTATTCCCATTCCCAAAACAAGAATTATAGAAGCAGGTATCATTTAATACTTAAGGACATTTTTATTAATGTTTGTAATGAATTATTCTTTCCTGGAGCCACTGAGTGATTTTGCGTTTAGGACCCTCGCCGTTCCGACTGTCGCACCCATTCCTGTTGACCTAGATGATTCATGGACAGAATTCGAAAAAGAACTCGGAACTTACAAGATGAAATATGCCAAGGCTCGGGCAAATGCCAACCTCCTAGTTTCTCAGCTGACATCTAAACAATCTGATTTAAATATTCTAGAAGTTGCTTCAAAAGTTCTCAAGTCTTCTGGGTTAAAGGCTAACCTTGCAGAACTTATAGGGAACTACGAGGTCACTGAGGGCGTGTCTGACCTGACGCAAGAATATGCGGAAGCACTTGGGCGAGTCGGAGCAATGAAGAGTATTTTGATGGACACGAACGCTGAAAGGTACGCACGTTTTACTTGTTTTGTATGTATGGACAACTTTGTTGACTCTCTTCTTGACCCATGTAATCACGCTATTTGCGAGCATTGCTGGCATCGCTCACGGTCGTCGACATGCCCAGGGTGTCGTACAGAAGTACGCGAAGTTCGAAAGATTTTTACACTTTCTTAGGTCCTGTAACTCAGTTGGTTAGAGTGCGGGTCTTATGAGCCCGAAGTCGCGGGTTCGACCCCCGCCAGGACCAGATCGCAAGATCTGGGGGGAGTTGGAGGGTCTACGACCCGACGCGACCAAAGGTCGCTGACCTGAGCAAGTCCCTAAAAGGCTCGCGTGGCAAAAAGCTACGCGTTTTGCCTGACTTTGGTGCAGTGGTAGCTCCGCTGGTCTCACACAAGTCAGACTCGAGGGGGCGCCACCTCGCTAAAAACGGCAGAAAGGCGGTTGTAAATATGACCGGCATCATATGATCAGCCCAAAAGACTAGCCATCTTCCTTTCAATGTGCTCCTGTGGCCTAATTGGTTAAGGCGTCAGACTGTTAATCTGTAGATTGTGAGTTCAAGTCTCACCGGGAGCGTTAACCACTCTCTATTACATGTACTTGTCGTTCATGTAATATTGAGAAAGAATCGTTACATGCCAAAACCCGTCCGCCAGAACGCTAATAATATTATAATAGCCTCAATGAAATAAATTAATAAATATACTAATGACGATATCAGTAATCTATACAACAGTGGAATTTTCTTGAAATAAAAAAACGCTGATATACTTAAAAGAATAGGAGGAATTGGAGCAATATTAATATTAGGTATGGACACAGTCATTTATAAATGTCAATATTTTATATCTGGATGAGTCTAACTTTACATTGACCATACGTCTCATTTCTTGAAGACCCAGAAGAGCAAAATAAATGTTTTCATTGGACTGGGCTATTAGGAAAGGTTCTTGAAAAAGCTTGACTAGGGCGGCGGCGGCGCGAGGGAAGCGCTAGTGGAAGTCACAGAAACAGAAAACGCTGGGTCAAGTTTCCATATGTGAATAGCCTTCCAGTAAAGATAAAGAGGTCCTATCATAAAAAATTTCTTAAACCACATCGCGGTAGGGTCATTCGACTCCATTTTAGCAAGGTAGTCGGCTTTTCCTGTAAAAGGTGACAGAGTTTTTGGAATAATTGGGGTGATAATATTTAAAAAAGTCTCGTCATCTATGGCATCAGAGTTAGCACCGAAAGAAAAAGCAGCTTTAAAAACTTGTACCATGTTTTGAATAAGAGTCTGACCCTTTTGTTTAAGAATATCGTCCGCCCAGCTAACTTTACCGTCTTCCCCTATATCACATACTGTTGGAAAATACCCCCAGCCACACGCTTGTTGTACTGAATATCCGAGGTATGATACAGCTCGTAGAATAATTTTATCTCTTGGTGTAAGTGATGCTTCGCCTGAAGAGTCTGCAGTTGCGAACATTTTTGCAACTTCTGTTTCAGAAGTATATGGGGTTAGCTTGGTTGTTAAATACGGGTTGTAAAGAGTTATGATATCATTAACATTTGAAAGAAAAGGTTTACTCTCCAGTTGATTAATAATCATGGTTATTGACGGGGCCATCGAACTAGCATATGGTAGGTTTTGCAGTGAATCCCATGGAGTTGCGCTTCCAGACCCAAACCCTGATGATCTTTTATTCATTAGAATGAGTACTAAAATGAGAATGAAAATTATTACAAGGTCTCTCATTTTAATTATATGATATAATTAAAATGACAGTTGTCGGACCAATGGCAACTTATCCAGGGATAAACGGGTCCTCGTCCTCGTCCTCGTCCTCGTCCTCGTCCTCTTCAGCGACGAACAAATTAGATGTTTTTAAAATTAGTCTTATTTCAGGTTTAGTTCTGGCTATTCTTGTATTCTTCTATTTTGCTTTTATAAAGAGTGGTGATTCATCTAATATAAATGCTCGTCCGCCTAACAGATTGCGATATGGAGTGTCCAGAACACCTTATGAATAATTTCAAACTTTTTCCCAGACTCCTTGAAGATTTTCCAAATACGGAATATATACCTGTATCAATAAATTCTAAAACTTTTGAAAAGATGCTGAGTTTTGCACACACTGGGGATATTCCAGACGCACCTGACGACCTTTGGTGTGTAAGTGAAAAAAAGTATGCCGAACTCAAAGAGCTATGCATGGCAGCTGATTATCTCGAATATACTGAACTCTTTGAAACTATATGCAAACTGGTGGCGTCTTCTTTTGTTGGAAAATCGAAGGAAGAAATTGAGAAAATCATGAACTTGTGATCCATCGCATTTTATCCTGAGTCTTTGTTTGAAAGAACATGAAGATGAAAACCATGAGTGGAAGGGATCGAAGTTCACCGAGCTGTGAATGTATGTACCCGGACACTCCGTCAAATGGAAACGGTATGTGCTTTATGAACAGGCGCGAAGCATATACTATTGCACCAACAACGGCAAACTGGACTGTAACTTCGAGAAACGTCACCCATTTTGCCTTTGTCTTGTCAAGTGCTGGTGTTATCTTGTTAAGAAGACTTGAAACAATAAATGCAAAAACGAAACATATGGCTCCAACCCACGCCACGCCGAAAGTGCGGACAGCGTGTATCATTTATTTTAGGCTTAGAATATAATGAGGGATCTCGGAAAATTCTTGACATGGAATTATAAAGAATCTCTTGACCTTGAAGTTGTAATTTCAGCTTCAGATTTTATAAAGAACCAGCCGGTTGTTGCAGATGACTTGATGATGCTCATAGGTGACTGGCTGACGAAATGCCGGCGCATGTATTGCACGGTTGACCTCAAGGATGCGAACCTACGAGCCCTCAATATCAAACAGACGTGTCGGCTTATTGGTGATCTTGAAAAGTTTACAAATGATAATGGTATTTTACAGTCTATAAATTTCATAAATGGGGGTAGACTCTTTAAGATTATTTACTGGGGGGTCCGGTTTATAATTCCAAAGTCGACACGTAATATGATACGTTTTTCGTAGACTCTTAATTTCTGCTTAATATCAATGGAGTGGCTTCGGTTTGAGCCCGATGGAGATGTCCTGTACGTGCACATTCTTGTCGGCAAGCTTTTCGAGCTTCAACCAAGTTCACTGGAGGGAACAGATGATTTTTGTAAAGATTTGTATCCGGTCCTTGACAAAATTCAGGAAATTTGCATTGAGAAAAATCTCAGACAGGTATGTACGGCTGATCTCACAGGCATACAACTTCAGAATGTAAACCCTGTCGCTCTTATGAGATTGATATGGAACGTATACGAACATACTAAAGACCGTATTTTACTCACGGGGTTTCAGGCATCAGGGGCGGATCCTTTCGTAAAAACCCTTGTAGATTCTGTCCGAGGGTTTCTGCCGCCTTTCATGCGAAATTTAATACAAGTCAATATATAGGCATGCTATTTAAATTTATAGTAACAATTCATTTGGTATTTTGGGTATACATGTTATTGGGTCCCTTTATATCACCGTGGCATGCTGGAATTATTCTTTTTTGGATTATTCCTATTATATGGGCACTTCATATACTGCCATTTCATGTACTTGGTCAATATGAGGAGAAAGTTATAGGCGCCGAAGATTTACCTAAAAGGGAAAAGTCGATTATCCTGAATAAGGCTGTATGTGAAATATATCCATTTATGAAACCATGGTTCTTTTTACAAGAGTTGGGAGATGACCTGTGCTATGCAAACCCTATAGGTGGCCAGGGTATGTTGATACTAAGTGCGATCATCTCTTCAAGAATTTTATTAAACAAATAATAATAATAATTAAAATATATGGCGACCAATACTCTATGTGATATTTCCAGTCAAAAGTCGATGCCCCTATATCTCCATCTATAATTTGTCGGAAAAACGCACTAAAAATTGTTCCATCTTTTGTTTGATATGCTATCGGATTTTTTGTTAATAAACGTATATGGGGCATTCTTGAAAGTGTACCGTCCCATGGTATTCTTAAATTCGTTGCTTCAAAATTATTCATTTTTTGTGCGGCACCGAGATGAATTACATATGCATGAGTTCCCAAACCTTTTCCCGTAAATAGACTTTCTGAAACACAACCCTTATTTATAGCCAAATAATGACCTAAATAAATTAAATCCCAGCCTATGGTTTCAGCTTCTTTTAAAATTTTATTCATTTTTTTTTTAAAATTTGTAGCCAGGTTTACATCGTCTTCAAAAATAACAGAAATTTCATGAGAATTTTTTACAATATCTTTATAAACTCTAATGTGACTATCTGAGCACCCCCATTCACCGTTTGAAAGAGATATGCCCTTTGGAGCATCCTTGTTTCCGTCGGTTGCTTTTATGAACTCTACATCGAGACCTTCACGATCGAACTGAACCATAGCCTGCTCTTTTCTGTCTGGACGCCGTTCTAAATTTATACAATAGAACTTCATTATAATAAGAAATTTAAAAATATTAAACTATTCGCGCTTTTGTTTAGTTATTAAAAAGTTTAGAATTATAATATGGGTAAAATACCTAAGATTACTCATCAGATTTGGTTTCAGGGGTGGGATAATTTACCAGAAAAGTTTTGGAAAAATGTAAATTCTCTACACGACCTTAATGAAAATTGGGAACACATGAATTGGGATGAAAAGTCTCTCAGAAAAGAATGCAAGAAATTCGGACCTGATGCTCTTGCAAAATTTGATTCGTTTGACAGGATGATGGCCAAAATATGTTTTGCACGGGTTGTCATACTTTATAACTATGGTGGTATATCAATAGACACTGATGCGGAAAGTCTCCGTCCACTTGACAAGATACCAGGCATTAACCATGAAAAATTAATTATTTCTAAAATGGGAATAAGTAGATTTGAAAATTATATTTCTCTCAGAGGTATGACAGAAAATATCATAATGTTCAACAGTGCCACAATAGCATGTACAAAACATAATTTTATGATTAAAGAATTTATAAATTTTTTAATTGAAAATGATGTCAAGGATGATGATAAACAATTTGAAGAGCAGATACAAACCGGTCCTTTAATTACTTCTATATTTTTCAATAACTACTTGGATGAAATTGGTATACTCGAACATGATATTATAGAACCAATGGCCAAAATTACAAAAAGAACAGTTCTGAATCACGAATATGAACTTTCATGGACACATCCACTGGTTAGATTTCTGAGTAAACCTTACATATTTGTAAGAAATAATATAATCATTATTCAATTTATATTGATAATTTTATTAATAATAAAATTAAAATTGAAATGAATAATTTATTTTGAAAAAAATATCTTATTAAAAAGTCCCAATCTGGTGTCCTTTTGAAACCTATATCACCTTTTACCCATGAAGTTATCACCCCAAATATACTAGAATTAAAAGATTCCTGGTTTGCAAGAGGTTTTGATGTATAATACATTTTAAGCGGACTTTTTGCAAGTTGTACATCTTGGCAATAGTGAAGATCACTCGTTTCCCATTTTGATACGTGATTAGCACATTTTAGACTTATAAGATAGCAATGACCTCCATAAGCCGCACCTTTTACAAGTGTCTGACTCGCTCTCCCATGACTATTTTTAAACTCCAATGGTCCTAAATTTACATAATCCCATTCAGGTAAATTTTTCAAATCTTCTAGAACTAAAATTAATTTATTTTTAAAGTCTGGAAGAATTACAACATCGTCTTCAAACACGAGAGCAGTTTCATATCCTTTGGATACCATATCCCTCCATATACGAATATGACTATCAGAACACCCCCATTCAGGCTTTGAAATATAAATGTCGTCCGGTGCATCTAATTTACCATCTGTTCCATTGAAAAATTCAACAGGTCCAATCCCGTTCTGATAGAACTCATGTTCTGCGGATGCACGTCTATCTGGGCGTCGTTCTAGATTTATACAATACACGTGGTCAACCATCTATTTATTGCACATAAAAAAAAGAGACTCAACATTTATAAGAATGACAGACCTACTTGTGTTCTACCCACAAGGTCAGAACCTGTACATTGAATTTCTAGGGGCAAAGTACATTGAGCGCCAGCCTAAAACCCCCGCACAGACTGAAATGTTTATGCTCTCTGTCAAGCCAGTCGTGGAACAACTCGATGCATATGTTCTCAAACACAACCTGAAGGAGATCATCGAACTTAATCTCAGGGATGTACCAATTTCAAAACTAAATTCTGATACTGCGCTCCATCTGATGAACCTAATGTGCGATATTCGGCCCGACCAGAACATTCTTCAAAAAATTAAGATTACAAATTCTAGCCCAGTATTTGCAATGGTTTACAAGGGTATTCGCAATAAACTACCAGGTCGTATTCGTGATATTGTTGAGTTTGAAACAGACTCTAAATTTTTTTAGCGCGTTAAATTATGAATGTTGTGGGAAAAACAAGAGGAAGAATTTCTCACTCGTCTCGAGCGACAGTGCAATGCGTATCATAAATATTTTATGAAAGATTATGAATATTATAAATGGCTTTCAAACCGCTTTAACGTTCCTATTCTTGTCATATCATCCATCAACGCACTATCTGCTATAGCCCTGACGGACTTTCTTGAACAAAGGTATGTGAGTATTCTCAATGCGGTGCTTTCTGCTGGTACAGGTCTACTGGGTTCGGTTCAATTGTACCTTAAATTGAATGAAAAAATGACTATAGCTCTTAGGTCGAGTATATCTATGAAGCGCATTGCGCTGTTGGTATCTAAAGAGCTGAGTATTTCTCCAGAATCTAGATCTTCAGAGGGGAAGATATTTCTCCAGGAATGTTTTGCAGATTTCAATGCATGTCTGGAGCAGGCAAACCCCATTAACCGTAAATTCCAGAATTTCATGGCAATTGACCCATTGATAGATGTCAGTGATCAGTCGTCAACGTCTGGAGACTCCACACGGTCAAGAGCTATACTCAACTATTTCCGTATGGCGCGTCCAGCAGATGAAACTGAGCCATAATTTTCCAAGTATATAGTAGATGATATTCTATTGGATGCTGACTGGGTCAGTTTTCATGTTCGTATTTCTTCTGATATTGTCGTACGAGGTGCAGTACACCTGTTAAAAAAATGCCTGTCTATATTAACAATGGACCCAATACTCGAGCCGAGCACCGCTCGTTTCACAACCTTTCCCATACGGTACCCAGACTTGTGGGCCCTGTATAAGAAAGCGGTAGGTAGTTTTTGGACAGTTGAGGAGATTGATCTCGCAACGGATTTGAAAGACTGGGACAGTCTAAATTCTGACGAAAGAAATTTCATCAAAATGGTGTTGGCGTTCTTTGCGGCATCAGACGGTATTGTCATGGAGAATATAGACATCAACTTTGGGTCTGAAGTCCAGATTGCGGAAGCTCGGTCATTCTATGCATATCAGGCATTTAATGAATCTATTCATTCTGAGACATACTCTCTTATGATTGACAAGCTGGTTCGAGATCCCGGTGAGAAATCCAGTCTTTTGAACGCTATTGAAAATGTCCCGGCTGTGAAGAAAAAGGCTGAATGGGCTATGAAGTGGATGGGTCCAAACTCGCCATTTGCGCACCGTCTCACGGCTTTTGCGTGTGTTGAGGGCATATTCTTCAGTGGTTCGTTTTGTTCTATATTTTGGCTCAAGAAGCGCGGTCTCATGCCTGGACTGTCTTTCAGTAACGAGTTGATAAGCCGCGATGAGGGGCTGCACCAGGAGTTTGCAGTTACACTGTACTCGCATCTCCTGGTGAAATGTCCTGAGGTGGCGCGTATTGTGCGAGAAGCTGTTGAAATTGAGACCGAATTCATAACAGACGCACTTCCATGTAAGCTGATAGGCATGGACTCACAAGATATGACTCAGTACATTCAATTTGTGGCCGATCGCCTGCTGAACCAACTGGGGGAAGGACCGGTCTACAACTCAAAAAACCCTTTCGACTGGATGGAGAATATCTCGTTGGAAGGGAAGACCAATTTCTTCGAGAAAAGGGTCGGTGATTATTCAAAGCACATCATTGCTGATGGCGATACTATAAGGTTTGACGAAGAGTTCTAAGGAACTCTTCGGGGGTGAAGAGTTCTAGTAGTCCTTTGGGTTCATCATTGCTGAAAAGCCGGACTTCTTGGACTTTAGCATTTTCCATACGAGGCGAGACAGAATTATGAACACGATGGCGTGAAGAACTAGACCACCGAACTTGGCAGCACCGTCGCTTGATGCAATCCAGTCGCCGCCAACTGAACGCGTCAGCTTGTATGTGTTCGGGCTGGCAACAATCATGAAAAGAATCAGGGTTATAATAGGGCTCATTGATTGTTAATTAAGTCTAATATTTTTTCTGAGTCCGAGTCATTATAAATCCAACAATGGCAATATACACTAGACCATGGAACGCAAGCCCAAGGGGCGTCGCGAGACCGTCTGGGCTGGAGATCCAGGAGCCCAGCACCTTGCGAACAATCTTAAAGCCTGCTGGGTTGGCAAAAATAACAAACGCAATATAGGAAATTATATAATTTACCGCGTTTGACATTTTAATATATCAATATTTTAATGAGGGCTATAATAATTTTATTATTTATTATTTTATTGATATACTCAAACTACCCGTCGCCTGCACCAGCTCAGCCAATGTGGGATCATATAACATTCAACCCTTTTAGGATGCCAGCTGAGTGTCCTGAGCAGTGTAGTAAATATTCTCCTTCTGAGTTTGAGGATTCTATACTCGTTGATTCAACCCAAAAGAAATTTTGCGGAATAAAGAAACAGAATATGGTGTATCCGTGTCCATCTAAATGTTGCCTGTTATAGGATGGGTGTTCGGAGCGTTAAAGAAGCGCGGAGCGGCTTCAGCACTGAGCAGGTTTGCACGCGTCCTGCGCTTATTCGCGAGATGTGCATTAATTCGCATATATGCGGATGTAAGTTTATTCTTCATAGCCTGGTTTGTAGTGCGGTTTGCAGCATTCTTTAATTTTTGGGAATTTGCATTTGTAAAACTATTCTTCCATGTGTTATTCTTATTCATGCGGGTAAGAATCGCAATGGCATTTGCCTCTGAAGGTGATGCTCCCTGGTTGCGCGCCTGATTCTCTGCAGCCCGAGCCGCAGCAAGGCGCTGTGCGTTATTGTTTCCACCTGCCGCTTCGACCGCGTTGGCCGCAATCCTCGCAACAGTTGCCGGGCGTGTATTCGGGTTTACGGCATTACCTGCTGCGTTTGCAGACGCATTTGCCCTTTCAGCATTTACTCGGCTTGGATTTGCTCCTTGCCCTTTCGCATGTGCGCCAGCTCCAGCGGCGGCGACAGCTGCCACGACTGTAGGGGGTGCTCCGAGACGTGCCGCAGCATTACCTGTTTTACTTCCTACAATTCCGGGTGTAGAATTAGGTTTAGCAGCAATTAATGCAGCCTTTGCGGCAGCATTTGCTTGGTTATTTGTCCCGCCCGCAATTTTAGCCACCGCAGCCACCTTCCCAGCAACTGTTCCACGTTTCTTATTTATATAATTCTTGAGTGAATTCAAGAGAGTCCGGTTCATTGGAAAATTTGTACGACGTTTATTGGCGTTGGTCTTATTGTACGCATTCACATAGGCACGGACAGTTGCGTTGAGTGCGAGATTTTGGTTATTTTCGATAATCTGTTTAGGAAAATTTAATGGGGGCGCACTGCGTTTCCTGAAGAAGCTAAAGGACATCCTTACCTTGAGCACCGAAAAAAAATTAGGGTCGTGCAGAAGCCACATAAGGACGACCGACGTGTAATAGACAGAAGAAACAAAATGGCTCTCCGCATGTTCAACACCTTCAACGCTTCCGATGTCACTTTCAGCGAAGTCCGCAAGAATGTAAAGGGTGGCAAGGCGGTCTATCTTAACGCGGCCGGTGGTGGCAAGCTCATGTTCCAGTTACCTCAGCTTCGGGCACCTTTCGGCCTGAGTGAGTACAAGGATGAGGCTTCGGGTCGCGTGAGTTATAGCCTGGCTCTGAGCCTTGACAAGCCAGAGGTTCTAGAGGCGTTTTCAAAGCTCGATGAGCGTGTCCTGGACTTCATCGCATCCAAGTCTGAGGAGCTGCTAGGCAAGAAGATGTCACGCGAGGTGATCGCGGAGGGTGTTTACAAGTCCTGTGTCAAGCCCCCTTCCAAGGAGGGCTACGCACCTATTCTGAGTCTTAAGATTCTGACCAGTATCAAGGACGGGTCCATTGCGACTGAGGCTTACAATGCTCAGCGGCAGCAGGTTCCCCTCTCTGATCTGGAAAAGGGTCAGTCTGTCAGTGCCATCATCGAGATCAACCAGATCTGGCGTACTCCGGCCGGTGTTGGTATCACTGTGCGTGTCCATCAAGTGATGTTCTCCCCGACCAACAAGCTCAAGGCTTGCGCTTTTCTGGCGCCGGCTGATGAGCCGGTTGATGACGCCGCCTCAGTAGAGTATGAGACCGACCCCGATCAGTAGAAAAAAATAGTGTAGTGTAATAGAATGAGTTGGATTAAATCTGGTAAATTTCGTCTCGTCACCAATCGTCCCGGTCTTAGATATGTATTTCGTCGAGCAAATAATGGAAATTCAGAGTACAATATCCCAAATTCTGTAAAAACGAAGGGTGACGCGATTCGCTTTCTTTTGTCGAAACGCAACCTCCGCCCATCTAGAGTTCGTCCAAAACGCGCCGCCAAGGTGGTCCGTTCCCCCCTTCTTAAACCGTTTACATGGAACCCTGCAAACTGGAAACCCGAATATGCACCCCGCGGGCGTCCTCTTGGGCATGGTGAAACCAAGGAACGCCGTGCATATTCTGAATACGTTGCGAAAATTCCTTTTAGTCAGTCTCCAAAATATGGCCCAGAGTCTCCCACCCTTCGCCGCCTCCGCCGCGCCATGCTCAAGTCCGAAGGTGTGAAAATTTCAGCAAGCCCCGCCAAAAAGACAAGCCCAAACAAATCGCATTTCACGTGCCCAGAAGCTCGTAAAAAACTAATTAAAGTCATTGGCCGTGGTCGTCAGGGAATTGTATATAAAGGAGAAGGTTTTGCCGCTAAAATTTGTCCAAAAGATATGGCGGCATATGCACGCAAGGAGCCTCAGCCTTCGATTGTAGAGTATCATATTCAAAAGAAGGTTTTCGATGCTGCTCCCAAAGGCGTGGTTGAGCCATATGACATTATACACTGTCTAGATTTCATCAAGCCTTCAGATATTAATATGGAGAATGTCCAAAATTCACGCAAGTATGATAAATCAAAACAGTCCATCATATTTATGGAATTTTGCTCGGGTGGTTCTCTTGAGGACTGGCTAGAGAAGAAGGGGGCGAGTGATGCTGCTCTACATCACGTCATCTCGAGCGTGATTGGGACCCTTGCTACAATTCGTAAAAAGTACCCAAGTTTCCGCCACAACGACTTGTGGCCCGCAAATGTCATGGTTGCGGACCGAGGGTTCCTTATCGGTGATTTCGGGTGGGCGCGTCTTGAAAAAGATGGCACCAACCCCGCGGTTAATACTGCCAATGGAACAAATACGGCCGGTAAATGGGGAGTCGGTCCATCGACTGATTCCCGCTACGACTGCCACTTCTTCTTGAACAACCTTCGTGATTTTGTAAAACGCAAGGGAGGTCTCCCAAGGACATCAGTGTTTCTTGACTGGGCAGTACCTGAAGGCTACCGTGGTGATTCTTCTGAACATGTGCAAGAGTGGCGTCTCAAGTACAAAGACCCGTGCCCTGGGCTTCCATCTCTTGCACAGGTTGCTCGTTCAAAATATATCACTGGTCGTAAGGTGACATCTCCTGACCTTGTCGAGGCTCGTGCGAAACTCAAGAAGGTTCCACGCCGTCGGCTGATCACCTCTCCCAACCTTGTTGCTGCTCGGGCCAAACTTAAGAAAACTGGACGCATCTCAGTTCCAAAGGCCCGAGTGTCCGAAAAGGAACTCAAGGCTGGCCGGGCGAAACTCAAGCCTCTTGGGCCACGTGGTCGCATCACTGTCGCTCAACTCAAGGCGGGACCCAAACTCAAGCCCGGGCACAAAACAACAAAGAAGATTACGGCAGCCATACTCAAAAATTCTAAATTTAATAAAATGGTCGAGGGAATATGGCGTAATAGTGGAGCCGTATCTGGTAAAAACTATGAAAATGCGTGGAACAGTGCACGTGAAAAAGCCAAACGCATTGTCGAACTACGTTTGAACCGTGGAAACTTGCCGTTTTCACCCAACCCTCGTAGTGTGAACCGCAAAGCACCTGCTAAAAAGCCCGCACCGGCACCAATTCGTGTCAGTCCGCCACGTCGTCCATCTCCCGTGAATGCGAACAAATTGCGAGAGGCTGCCCGGCGGCTCAAGGAACGTGCAAATGCTATCAAGGCTGCCCGGCACACATCTAAAGTTACAGTGACTCAGCCCAGGCCACCCAATAAAAACTATAGATTGAGTCCTTCATCTAAACGTGTTCAGATGATATCCAATAAGGGTCGGTGGGTATATGCCAATATTCACATGTCTTTGGACGAACTAAAGAAACTTGCCGCGAACCGTGGAAAAAACATCAAGGGTCTAAGAAAAAAAGCGGATATTGCCCGTAAAATTTTTACTTGAGTAAAGTAAATGATGAAACTAACACCGATTCACATTGCCGTTGGTATTAGTATTCTAATACTTCTTTTTATGATAATTCAACTTGTTATGATATTTCGTTCTTCGAAATATGACGCGGGAGCTGGCGGACAGAGTGCAGTTGACAAAGGCAATCTAATTGTGTATGGTTCTAAAACGTGCCCATGGTGCGTCAAGCAGGAGCAATACCTGACGGGGAAGGGGATTGATTATACTTTTGTAAATTGTCCCACGGAAACTTGCCCTGAGTTTGTCAACGGGTTTCCGACGCTTATGCTAAATGGCGAGATAAAGCATGGCTACACTGAGATCTAACACTTGAATATGGAAAGAGCCAGCGCAAGCATGAAGGTGTGGAAGAGCGAATCAACCGGCTTCAGAATGCTGATGTACTTGACGAGCGTACCGTTCCATAGGTAACGGATAATAAACGTCATTACAGTCAGGTAAATTTGAAAAATTAGAATGTTGTATACGGCATCCTGGCGATTGCGGGAACGAATAACATTATACATCTTTTTATTAGACATAGAAAAAATTAATGGCTAATAACAAGATGGTCGTGCGTGCACCAAACCCATGGGCCCCAAAGTATACGTGGGCCCCCTGGGGAACGAAGGGGGTCGCGCATGATAACTGTTATGACTATGCGTTTGGGTCATATTCCAGTAATAGGAAGAGCAAGAGCGTTCCCGGTAATAGGGCCGGTATCGGTTCAAATGGACTAACATTTCGCACATGTGGTGGAATAGCTAAACGTGTTCTTTCTGATAACCCAGGGAATGTTTACAAGATGAAATCAGCTTCTGCTAAACCTAAAATTGGGTTTTACAAGGTAATGTGTTTCGTAGCTCCTTCAAACGATTTTGGAAATTCTACGGGTGATTTCCACTGGTACAAAGAGATTAGTGCTATTCGCTATCGTACGCGACTAGGTGATTCAGTTACAGGTTTGGCAAAGTTTTTTCATGTAACGCCGTCAGTCATAAAGACTGCACTTGCTAAATCTAGGCCATCTACGAACCGTAATAATGGTCGTGTTGCGAATAACACGCAAGAACTTCGCCATTTAAATAAACTATCAGCCGCATCAAAAGATAAAGTACCACCCGGGCGTATTCTAGACTTTCCAGTCAGGCTCTGGAGTCACAAGACGGGGTGGGCTGGCGGCCCCCTAATTGTTGATGCATCTGGTAAAACAATAACAGACCCACGGAAGGCTGACCGAAATTATAAACCAGGATTTCATTATACAAAATTCTGCTCAGCATATGGCGTTCGGCGTGGTTTTGCAAAAACTGGCACTAATGCGAATCGGGTATAGGCAACCCTATGAGGTCTAGTTGTTCTACTAGGTCTTCATCAGGTTCTATGTTCCAATGAATTTCCGACCGTAGCATACTTCCATCTATTTCAAGAGCTCTTAAATCTATCCCAAAACCTCCCACTATAGAATGTATATTGCTAGAATCGAATTCTGTTGTGTTAAGACTCCCATCGGATACACGTTCTATAACGAGCCGGCATCTATATGTCGGTACATCGAATGGCGTTCGGCACATGGGACATGTAGGGTCTGGGCCAGTGCATGAAGATTTCCAGCGTTCTACACAGCGATCATGGAACGAATGTTTACATGGCAATTCGCGTGTATTCGTTTCCTTCATATATCCCAGACATACCGAACACTGTGGGCCGGAATGTTGCCAACACCGCTCTTGGTCGCCCCTGGGAAACTGCTTACAGGGATTTCCCGTGAGGGTTTGAGCACCACACCGCCTTTCCATTGCTTTTATACTGTAAAATATCCTAGGCACGGCGCCGCAGGGCTAGTTCAAGCTCGAGAGACTTGATGGCATCCTTGTACTTGAGCCGCATATTCTCTTCAATATTTGTGCGAAAAATAATCAAAGGGTCATCATCTTGCTCCATGCGGCAAGTTGGGCACTCGATCGATTCCTCGAACCACTTGATGATGCATCGGTTGTGAAACACGTGCTTGCATTTGAGTTTTTTATCGGAACGCTTCGTTAGTTCAAGGCAAATTGTGCATGTATGTGCAAGGTGAGCCTGGCACTTGCCTTCTTGAACAGCTTTTTGTTTGCATTTAGATCCTGAAAGCGTCACTGACGAACAATTCATTCTCTGAAAGGATCTGACATATTTCTTGGTGGATTTCTTCTTCAGACCTGTTGGCATCAAGTATATATGTAGTGCATGGGATGGTCTCCGCAAGTTTATTGTACTCAATATCCAACTCTTTCAGGTATGAAATTGTAATTGACTCGTCACCTGTCTGATGCCTCTTCTGGATGTGCTGGTAAGCAATTTCAGGATCTTTTGAAAGATAAATGTAAATATCTGGAAACCATTTCTCCCTCTCAAAGAAATACTTGTAAGTTTCATCTTCAATAGAAGAAACCTGAAATTGCGGCCAAAAGACACTCCGTGAGCTCCACGGGGACCGCTCATACACCACGTGCTGTGTTGTCTGCACTGGGCGAAACGTCTGGAGAATTCTCATATGGAGCAAAAATGTCCAACGTCCTGGGTCTTCGTAAAATTCTTTGAGAGGCCATTTTTCTATGGCTTCGCGCTTCACGAACCATCCTTTCGATTCAAGCAAACCGAGTTGTGTCGTTTTGCCTGCACCGATATTTCCATCGATGACTATTTTCATCTTAATATACTAGCGTCTGTTTTCTTTAGCACCCGCCCTCCTGAGATACTATAACAGTTGGAGACCCAGACATGCATGCCGCATTTTTCAGCGGTAAACTGAAACCTTCTGGGCCGCGCTGCTGGGCGAGCTCGCGAAATTTATAATTATCTTGGACGTCAATACCGTTCGATTTCATTATAGACTCGTGAAGAAGTTTAGATGAAGTGAATTCTGTGAGACAGCGGCCATCGGCCATACCAATACGAGTACTCATTTATAATCTATTACATTTTATTTTGAAGCACACGGTTCCACTCATCAAACGTCGCCCCCATAATAGTATCAAACTTCTTGGGAACTTCTACTCTTGCCACGAACATGCTAGGGTCTATGTATGATAGAATAATATCATACGCTGCTACCAGCTCTTCCAGTTTTTGCGCGCCACCTACAAGAATCGCCCCCGACTTGAACACGCTCACCGTCATCTTCTTCATCCCTGGCCCTGGCTTGAACTTGATCTTGACTGCACTGTATCTATCTGGCTCGTAGCTCGCCTTGAAATCTGTGACTTTATCAAACCGGTCTCTCACTTTGTGACTGTTCAGTACAACATTAAAGTGAAAGTTTGAGTTTATCATCGAAATCTCAAACGGGTTCATCACTGGAAGCTCTTCCAACTCGAGAACCTCCTTCATGATAAAGGCGACCTGGTTCAGAATGCGCTCACCGTCATGAGGGTTGTTGCCCCCCGATAAATGAACCGTGCCGTTAGGAAATAACTTGACGCTCTTCTCAGAATAGTCGTCCCGTGTTCTGATGGATATCTGGTTGTAGAATGCCGTGTTATCCATAGTCCATGTAAACCCAGGACCAGTAGTCCCCTTTGGTCGAAGCGTCACGGGCTTGAACCGTTCTCGAAACTTCTGAATATCAACCTTGCGATCGTTTCGAGAATGCATGGTTATTGTTGTAATCTTGAGCCATGAAGGTTCGGGCCAGTCGGGTCGCATCCGAACCGTACGTTCGCGAACATTGTCAAGCTCCTGGATATAAGTGTACATGTCCATTTTGTTTGAGTTGTTAAAGATCACTCTTACCTGGCGCTTACATGACTCGTTTTTTTGCAGCACTCTTGGCAATTTTGGCAAAGGGAGTTCTTAGAATATTAGCCTTCAGAACTTTCTTGTAATATTTCTTCAGACGATCCTTATTTTCATGTATATTATTTGTCTTGGTGACGTTGTGAGCCACAAGTGAGATTAGTTTTTTCTTGCGGACCGCATTTATAACCTTGTTCAGTTCTGCAATTCGGGGTCCTTTTTTCGACTGCCTCTTTCGGCGCATCATGCCCCGTTTTGGCGTCGAAAGTGTATTCAAGCCTTCAAGAACACGAACTGTATTGGTTGGGCCACCGAGCTGGCGCACCACGTTAACAGTTGGGGCACGAACATTGTGAACTTCCATAGCTTGAGTCACGTTCCCATTTGTAAGTTTGAGAGCTTCTGCGGTACGTGCAATTTCAGGAGGACCCTCTGGGACGCGCTCAATCTGTCGCATAGCATTTGGTATGCCACCTGCTCCATTAATTGCACGTTTCTGCTCTTCAGGAATGGGTGCCCCTGCCAGTGCCTTGCGCCAGTTCCCCGTGTTTGATGGAGCGCCAGACGGAGTGCTCGTTTTACTTATAAGTGCGCGGCGCCAGTTGCCGTTATCTGGTACCGCACCCCCCCCTCCCATGCGCCCGCCACCTCCCGAGCGGCCCCAATTTCCTCCACCTCCCGAGCGGCCCCAAATTCCTCCACCTCCCGAGCGGCCGCCACCTCCCGAGCGGCCCACGCGCTTTCTCTGTTCTGCAAATGCTGACCTTATATTTTCATTTGGAACTTTTCCTAAATTCCTTTGTAGATTATTCAATTCATTTATTGTCTGAGTATTTCGGACATCTTCAACAATTATGGAAGTTGCGTTCCGCCTGTTTGTAAAATTACGGGGCAGAAGACGCAAGAGATCACCTATCCTCCGTGTCCGCAACACACCATTCATCCTTCTTAGTTTATATAACTCTTCTGCAAAACTTATACGCAATTGCTCAATGATTTTACTCCTATTTGTTGGATACATTCTCATTGCTGCAAGAAGTTCTGAAATTTTCATTTTAGAATAATTGCGAATTGTGGGGGGCTGAAACGGTCCTAGCGGGCCGGACGGCTTTTCTACATAGGAATTTCTAAAATACCCAGTCTTACCATTCCGTGTAGTAAATATATACCCTGGTTTAGGCCCTGACCATGCTGGCTTCCCATTACTTCCTAAATTTGCTGGAAGAAAATTCATATTAACATTAGGCAATAAATTCTTTCGTTGTAATTCATTTTTAATATTTTTGGGAATTGCTACACGATTTTTAATTATACTTATAATAGAATTCGAAATTGCATTCTTAGGAGCGGTACTAATAACAGCTTTTGCAGCTTCAGTGCCTACCGCACCTTTTATAATTTCTGTTATTGTTGGAACTAAATTCTTTTGAGGCAATTGTTGGATAACTGCAGCTGCAACTGGGCCAGAAATTGTTACTTTATTTTTAATTATCCTTGAAATAGAATTTGAAATGTCTGTAGAGTTGGCGGTTTTTGTCGCAGCAATTGCTATATTATTTCCAACCGCACCTTTAATAATAGCTACTAGCCCGGGTATGATATCCGTAGTTCCTTTAAGGTTTGCTAAATTTTTCTTGGCTGATGCTGATTTAATCGCATCTACTATTCGTTTTACTAACGCATCATCCGCCATACAATGGTGCGAGACAAAAATTCAGGTCATTACCCTGTCAGAGTAGAAGTTTGTATGTGCTCCCCAAAAAAAATGTCAAGCCTCCTGAAGACGCGTCTGATATCTCCTTACCAGCACGATGGTGTCAAGTGGCTCGTGAAACGCGAGGCTGATGAGACGCATCCGGGCGGCTTTTTGTGTGATGAAATGGGACTTGGCAAAACGGTACAAATGATTGCGCTTATGTGTGTGAATCACGTGCGCACTCTGATTGTAGTTCCAAAGTCGATTGTCACTCAGTGGCGTGATGAAATTAACCGGTTCGCACCGCATCTCACAGTTTGTGTATTTGATGGCGCGAACCGAGTTCTTGTGGATGCAGATGTGACCATCGCTCCGTACTCGGTGCTTCCTACCCGAGTTGGGTCGCCTATTTGCCATCTTCTCCAGGTCCGCTGGGGACGCGTGATCCTCGATGAGGGTCATGAGATCCGAAACCGCCGGTCAAAGACTCACGTGGCGGCATGTGCAATTTATGCAAAGACGCGCTGGATATTGACAGGAACTCCAATATTCAACTCGATGGCTGACTTTGTCGCTCTCTGCGGGTTCCTTGGTCATAACCGCAAGGACGTTCAGGCAATGCCCGAAGTATTCCGAGAGCTATATGTAAAGCGCAGGACAAAGGCAGATGTCTGCGAGCACAACAAGCGTCTCGAGCTTCCGCCGTGTGATTTCCAGAACCTTGAACTTGACATGTATGATGAAGAAGCACAACTCTATCACGAGGTTTTTGACCGCGCACAGGGTATTATTCGTGATATCATTCGTTCTGGAAACCAGGCCATGCATCAGATGGAGATGCTTGAAGCCCTGATGAGAACTCGGCAGGTTATGACCTATCCGCAGGGATACTTTGACGGGATAGCTGCTCAGACAAAAACGGACCCTGAGCAGTGGTCTGGAAGATCCAAAAAGCTCGAGACATTGATGGAACTGATCGAGAGTCACCCAACTGAAAAGAGCCTTATCTTCTATAATTTCAAGAGTGAGATGCATGAAATTATAAAACGCGTCGGAAACCGACAAGTCTTCAGAATAGATGGAAGCGTCGCAAAGGCTGAGAGAGATTTCAGTATTTCTGGGTTCAAAACTTCAACCATGATACCAGCACCAGTCTTTCTGATACAGATCAAGGCGGGTGGAGTGGGTATCAATTTGCAGGAAGCTACCCGCGTTTATATAACAGCTCCAAGCTGGAACCCGGCGACTGAGCTTCAGGCCATTGCTCGTGCTCATAGAACCGGCCAGACACAAAAGGTGACAGTCAGAAGACTTGTGTATTCGGGAAGCGATACAGTACCAAGTGTCGAGCAGAGCATTATGAATCTTCAAGCAGGAAAAGCCGCACTAGCCGCAGAACTTCTCAATGATACAAGACTAGAAAACCAGATCCCCAACGTGACGAAGACCAAGTTGAACATTCGCGCGCTCAAACAAATATTCTCATTGTAATATAAATGGTTGTTGGTTCCCGCGCTCAAGTCTTTCACGGAAATGCCGATGTCACTCCAGGCGGTCTTAAGAAAAAGGACCTAAAGATGAAAAAAGGCGAGATTGTCAGCAAGGCTAAATCAAAAGATGAGAAGACAAACCCTTGGATAAAGGCGGTTGCAAAGGCGAAGAAGAGCCTAGGCCTCAAGGGTTTCCATCTTCTCCAGGGGCCACTCCTAGCCAAGGCACGGGAGATTTATAAAAAATAAATTGTAATAATAAATGACTTTAATGCAGGTTGTGGCCGCCTGCCTAATTCTTTCGACCGCTGTTATGACTCTTGCATCAACATCGATTGGTCGTGAATGTTATGACAAAAACTCGAGCTTTGCTGATGCTCACAAAGATAATGGGAAATACCTATTATACATGCTGATCATGGGGGTTCTGTGTGTTCTTATATCATTTTATCTAGTTTATCTCGGGTTTCATGGACCACCCCCCAAAGTAGTTTAATTTAATGGTTATAAATAGATGGCTGCTCAAAACGTGTACAGGTAGGGCAACTTAAAGCACAAGTTGGACTTGTCATTTCAGTATGTCTGGTAGTAAGCATGTGTACATCAGGGGCTATATTCCTGAAAAATTCTCTTACTGACAAACATACAAAAAACACTTCGGCGACGGTTTCTGCGTGCTCTATTATATAAATGCACATGTTCCTTTTTCTAAAATTGCAGGGGGCTCGGGAATTGGTGTTAGATACTTAACTTGATAAGCCCTAACAGTTAGACCCCAATTTTCATTATAAAAATAATTAGAATCAATGTCAATCATGCACGACAGTTCCTGTTCCTTGAATATTCCTTCTTTAATTTCAGGAGAATTTTGTTTTGAATTTTCATCAAAAATATAAGTACTTTCATCAATTTTAATTCTCAAAGAATTCCCTTTGAGATTTGAAGTAAATGGCTCTCGGTTACACAACATGCTCTCTAGATTCTTCCACCAATTTAGGAATTCTTGATTTGATAATTCAACCTGAAAAGATTTATAGGAAGAAACGCCCCAATTACACATACCTCGTGGAATCTGAAAACGAAGAGGGCCACCGTCCAGAGTGTACCTTACTTTTTCACGGGTACCAGGTGTTAAATCAATTTTTGTTAAATCAACCTCATGCCAGAACACCATTGCCTTTTAAATGATTTATTGTTTTATCTAGTTGTTCCGGTATAGTTGATAACACGAGCCAGTCCAGAACCCCGAAGAAGGACGCGACATTCTGTATATATAGTCTCTGTATGATCCGGGCTTACAACATATACACCCCCAGGTTCTGTTATTTCAAGGTTGTGCGGGAGGTTATCAACATTAAACACACACGTCCATTTATCCATATAAGTCAATTCTATAGGGCGTCTTATTACGTGCATTCCGTTTCTAAAAGAATGAAGAGACTGAGATTCTAAATTATAGATCATCCCATCATGAGAATCAAGGAGGTACCATAGTCTCCATGCTTTTGATTCATCAATTTTACCTGGAGGAATTCCTAAAATTCTCTTTGTATCAATGTCTAGATATTTATATATTCCATGCTCCATATAAATAAAATGTGGGTATCTTTTAAATGCCACACTCTCTAAAAGGACAGTCAGCCAAGCGATATCGCCCAAGTGCTACACGCCGCAACTCAGGTCTTTCGCCCATTGCTGAGCGTCGTGCGTTTGAGTGGTGGAATAAAGTGCGTCAGGCTGTGAAAAAGACGAAGGTATCAGTCAAGCGTGCATCCCCTTCTAAAAAATACAATACCGTTAAGAAGGGTCGGTTTACAGTTATGACCCCCGCGAGATATTCAACTGTTAAAAAAGGACGTTTCGAGGTTCTCACTCGCCTGCCTCCTAGCCGGTTCAGTAT
>Ga0114973_10000164_pt1 | contig 46500 bp, 36 predicted proteins | sample M_140807_MF_Meta_FD_87025 | JGI IMG/M metagenome (GOLD analysis project Ga0114973, IMG submission 87025) | Freshwater microbial communities from Lake Montjoie, Canada to study carbon cycling - M_140807_MF_MetaG | ecosystem: Environmental > Aquatic > Freshwater > Lake | place: Lake Montjoie... | reverse complement strand
CGGCCGGATCGGAATCGAATCGGAATTCCTGGCCGCAGCCGATCTAACGCCGGGCCTGCGGTCGCTCGGTCTGGGCGAGGCCGTGGCCGATGGCGACGGCGTGGTCGTCCGCGGGGCGAACGACCGCCATGCGAGAATCCGCTTCATGACCGAACTCGCGGTCGAACCTGCCCGGGTGCTCGACTCCCCGGTCATCGACGTCGACGTGACCCAACTCTCGGACGGGCCGCTGGCTGCAGCCCTCGACAGGCAGGGCAGGGTTCGCGTCGAATCGATCAGCTCCAAACGCAACCTGCTCACCGACGAGGTCGTCTCCACGTCGTCCGGGGCGACGATCGAGCCGCAGTCCCCGGCGCCGGCAGCGGGAGCCGCGACTGAAGCCGGTTCCGGTCGCAGGCCGCGATTCGTGCGGGTTTCGGACCTCGGCGACCAGGTGTTCGTGATCGACGCCGACGGCGCTTCCCGGCGATACGAGATCCGGAACATCGAAAGCCCCGTGCTGATGGAGGAGTTCGATGTCGCGCCCGGCGAGCCCGATGTCGCTGCGGTCACGCGGCTGTTCGGCGGGAAGTCGCTCGCCGTCGCCGACACGACGGGCGCAGTGAGGGTCTTCTTCGCCACCCGGGCCACCGACGCCAACGCCTCGGACGGGCTGCGGATGGTCGCGGCGAAGACGTTTCCCCCGGAACGGTCGGGGACCGCCGCAGCCGTCACCGCGATCGCAGCCTCGCCGCGGTCGCGACTGCTTGCGGTCGCCGATGCCGGGGGTGGCATCCGGCTGCTGCAGGCGACCGGCGGCACGACCGTTCTCAGGATCCAGGACACCGCCCCCCGGGCCGTCGATTCGCCCGCCGACCTGCTCCTGATCACGCCCCGGGAGAATCGGCTGCTGGCGGCCGACCCGCGGCGGGTGTCCGCCTGGCCCTTCGACGCCGGCTTTCCGGAGGTCTCCGTGCAGTCGCTGTTCGGCAGGCTCTGGTACGAGAACTACCCGCGGCCGGTGCATGCCTGGGAGACGACCGGACACGAATCGTTCGAATCAAAGTTCGGACTCGTTCCCCTCATCTTCGGCACGCTCAAGGCAACCTGCTATTCGATGCTCTTCGCCACGCCGATCGCCCTGCTGGCGGCGATCTATTCGAGCCAGTTCATGCATCCCCGCTGGCGTGCCAGGGTGAAGCCGACGATCGAGATGATGGCCAGCCTGCCGAGCGTGGTGCTCGGTTTCATCGCCGGCCTGATCCTCGCGCCGCTGGTGGAGTCGCGGGTGATGACCGTGATCGCCGGCTTCTTCACCGTGCCACTCGCGCTGCTGACGGGTGCCCACCTCTGGCAGTTGCTGCCGACGGAGTGGCGGAACGCGCTGGCGTCGGCACGGTTCCCCGTGATCTCGCTCGTCGCCCTGCCGATCGGCGCGCTGCTTGCGAGGAGTTTCGGGCCGCTGATGGAGCGGCTGCTGTTTCAGGGAGACTTTCGCGGCTGGCTCGACGGACGGGAAGGCAGCGGGCTGGGGGGCTGGATGCTGGCGATGCTGCCGCTGTCGGCGATCGCCGCGTCCGTGCTCTGCGGCAGGCTCGTCAATCCCTGGCTGCGGCAGGCGAGCGTCGGCTGGAGCCGGCGCCGGGCCGCCCTCACATCTTTTGCCGCCTTCGGGGCCGGGCTCGCGCTGACCATCGTGTTCGCCGTGGCGGCCGCCGTCTTTCTCGACGCCCTGCGGTTCGACACCCGCGGCGGCATCTTCGACACCTACGTCCAGCGAAACGCGATGATCGTCGCCATCGGAATGAGCTTCGCCATCATTCCGCTGATCTTCACGATCGCCGACGACGCGCTCTCCAGCGTGCCCGAACACCTGCGGAGTGCCTCGCTGGGAGCGGGGGCGACCCCCTGGCAGACGGCGATTCGGGTGATCATTCCCGCGGCCACGAGCGGCTTGTTCTCGGCCGTGATGATCGGCCTCGGGAGGGCGGTCGGAGAGACGATGATCGTGCTGATGGCCGCGGGCAACACGCCGCTGATGGGCTGGAACCTGTTCAACGGATTCCAGACCCTCTCGGCCGCGATCGCCACCGAACTGCCCGAGGCGGCCCGCGGCACCGCCCACTACCGGGTGCTGTTTCTGGCGGCACTCGTGCTGTTCGCCATCACGTTCGTCGTCAACACGGCCGCGGAGATCGTGAGGCAGCGGTTCCGGAGAAAGTCGTATGAGCTCTGAAACCCGCCCCCCGCGACGTCTGGGCTCCGCCCATACGAGCCTCGCCGCCCACGGCGAGCCGTGGGTCTGGCTGACCGGCGGCGGACTCGCGCTGGCGATCGCGATGATCACGGGCCTGTTGGCGTTCATCGCGGTTCGGGGGGCGAGCACGTTTTGGCCGACGCCGCTCGAACTCGTCGAACTCTCCGACGGCCGCCGGGTGCTCGGCGAGGTGACCGCCAGCGAGGAGATGCCCACGTCTGCGGACGGGGCCGCGACCGGCGGCCGCCGCCTGGTGCGGACCGAGAACTTCGAGATCAGCGGAAACCACTACGAATGGTTCGAGGATCGCACGATCGCCGCGGTCAGTCTTCCGCGTTGGGCCACCGCCGTGGAGCGGATGGAATCGGGCAGGCTGCACGGCACGCCGTCCCGGATCCTGCACGGTGACGAGGTGATCGCGGAGGGGCCCGAGCAGACCTGGCGGGAGTTCGAGCGACTGCATCCGCAGGCGATGAGCCGATGGAGGCGGGCGCTGAGAATCGACCGCCATGATCGCGGCGTGCTGCAACGGGATCTGCGGGCGGCCCGCCTGGCTGTCGTCCAGGCCGATCTCAACGGCGGCCGGCAGAGCGTCGGCTACGACCGGGCGGTCGCGACGGAGAAGAAGGTGGCCGAGCGGACCGGGGAGCAGTCGGCCCGCCTCGACCGCGAGACTGCCAGCCTGCGAGGCCAGAACGAGGGCTGGGTCGTCGAGTTCCTCGCCGCCGACGGCACGAAGATCCCGGTCAAGCTGGACGGGATCGTGCGGGCCTGGCAGCCGAACCGTCTCTCGCTGTTCGGCAAAGCGGGCGTTTACCTCTCACGCTGGTGGGAGTTTCTCAGCGACGACCCGCGCGAGGCCAACAGCGCCGGCGGGGTGTTTCCGGCGATCTGGGGCACCGTGGCGATGACCCTGATCATGGCCCTGCTGGTGGCGCCGTTCGGCATGCTCGCCGCGCTCTACCTGCGGGAGTATGCCACGCCTGGCCCCGTGACCACCGCGATCCGGATCGCGATCAACAATCTCGCCGGCGTACCCAGCATCGTCTATGGGGCGTTCGGGCTGGGCTTCTTCTGCTACGTGCTCGGGAGCGGCATCGACGACCTGTTCTTCCGGCCGAGCCTCGTGGCCGACAACCAGCCGACGTTCGGCACCGGCGGGCTGCTCTGGGCATCGCTGACGCTGGCCCTGCTGACGTTGCCGGTGGTCATCGTGGCCACCGAGGAGGCGCTCTCGGCGGTGCCGAATTCGATGCGGGAGGGCTCCTACGCGTGCGGTGCGGGGAAGTGGCAGACGATCCGGCGGATCGTGCTGCCGCGGGCCTTTCCCGGCATCATGACCGGGTTGATCCTCGCCATGGCCCGGGGAGCCGGGGAGGTGGCGCCGCTGATGCTCGTCGGGGTCAAGAAGCTGGCGCTCGACCTGCCGATCGACGGCACGTTTCCCTTCATTCATCCGGAACGCGAGTTCATGCACCTCGCCTACCTGATCTACGACGTCGGCTTCCAGAGCCCCAACAGCCAGGCGGCCAAACCGATGGTGTTCACGATCACGTTCCTTCTGGTCACGATCATCGCTCTCCTGAACCTGACCGCGATCTGGATCCGCTCACGGCTCAGGCGACGCCACGTCTCGCAGCAGTTTTGAGCCCCGCCGGGCCCAGGCCCGGTATCATGGTCGAGTCCTGGCCACCCCCCTCCATTTCAACCACGATGCAGCCTCCGATGGATCTCCAGCGAATGCAGTCCGCGGGCCCTTCCGGCAGCGGAGCCGAACCGCCGATCACCGACCGACTGGCGTCCGTCGCCGCCGGCCGGGACGTGCCCTCGGAGGTCCACGAGCAGGTGCTGCTCGAGAATCCGGTGCTGGAGATCGACCGCTTCAATCTCTGGTACGGAGGCAAGCAGGCGATCCACTCCGTGACGATGTCGATCCCGCTCAACAAGGTCACCGCCCTGGTCGGGCCGAGCGGCTGCGGCAAGTCGACCCTGCTGCGGAGCGTGAACCGGCTCAACGATCTGGTGCAGAGCGTCCGCGTGACCGGCGACATGCGGCTCAACGGAGACTCGATCTACGACCCGCGAATGGACGTGATCGAGCTTCGCAAGCGGATGGGGATGGTGTTTCAGAAGCCGAACCCGTTTCCGATGAGCATCTACGAGAACGTCGTCTATCCGCTGCGGATCGACGGCGAGCACAGCCGCGGTGTGCTCGATGAGGTCTGCGAACTGAGCCTGCGGGGGGCCGCCCTCTGGGACGAGGTCAAGGACCGGCTCCACGACAGCGCTCTGGGCCTCTCGGGCGGCCAGCAGCAACGGCTCTGCATCGCCCGGGCCATCGCGGCGGAGCCGGAGGTGCTGCTGCTCGACGAGCCCTGCTCGGCGCTCGACCCGATCGCCACCGGGAAGGTCGAGGATCTGATCCAGGAACTGCGGGGCCGCTACTCTGTGCTGATCGTGACCCACAACATGCAGCAGGCGAGCCGGACGAGCGACTTCACGGCCTTCATGTACCTCGGCCGGCTGATCGAATACGGGCCGACAACCGAGATCTTCACCAAGCCCATTCTCCGAGAGACCGAGGCCTACGTCACCGGCCGGTTCGGCTAGTCCGAACCGCCGCCGACGCACGCTCGGGAACCGATCACGCATGCCCCGCCACATCGAACGACAGGTCGATCAACTCAAGGAGAAGATCCTTCGGGTGGGCACGCTCGTCGAGGAGGCGATCTCGAAGTCGATCACCGCGCTCATCAATCGCGACGTGCACCTTGCCCAGCGGGTCGCCGCAAACGACGAGGAGATCGACAGGATGGAGGTCGAGGTTGAGGAGGAATGCCTCAAGATCCTCGCCCTCTACCAGCCCGTGGCTGCCGACCTGCGGTTCGTGGTCGCGGTGCTGAAGATCAACAACGACCTCGAGCGGATGGGCGACCTCGCCAAGAACATCGCCAAGCGGGTGGGGCAGTTGGCGAATCACGATCCCCGCGACATGCCGCCGGAGATCCGCTCGATGGCGATGCAGGCCCAGGAGATGGTGAAGCAGTGCCTCGACGCCGTCGTCAACGCAGATCCCGCACTGGCCCGCCAGGTGCGGGAGGAGGACGACGCGGTCGACGAGTGTCGCCAGCAGATCCGCCGCAAGGTGCTTCGCGGCATCCAGCAGAATCCGGAGAACGTCGAGAACCTGCTGCGGGTGAACTCGGTCTCGAAGCACATCGAGCGGATCGCGGACATGGCGACGAACGTCGCCGAGGACGTGATCTACATGGTCGAAGGCGACATCGTCCGCCACCGGGTCAGCGAGTGAAATAGGTTCACTTAAACACACGGCATCCTGCCGTTGTTTGCTTGGCCGGCTCCGCCGGCTGGTACTTACCCGGCCCGCTGCTTCACGCAAACACACGGCATCCTGCCGTTGTTTGCTTGGCCGGCTCCGCCGGCTGGTACTTACCCGGCCCTCCGGGCCTGGCGCGGGGTGGTAGTGCTTGGCGATGACAGGCTGAAGCCTGTCCCACATCGGGCAGGAACCCACCTCAGTAATTGAGGCGAAGGGGTCGGCGAATGCTCGAGGAGCGTTTAGACCGAGTCCTCGAGGGCCACAGCGACGAGACTTTTGCCGCCCCGAAGCCAACGCCCGCTGTTTCAGGCAAACACACGGCATCCTGTCGTTGTTTGCTTGGCCGGCTTCGCCGGCTGGCTCACACCCTGGCGTTCCGGGGGCCGGGCGGGGCGTGGCAGCGGCGGTCGGTCGCGTGGTAGGCTTCCCGCCGATTGAGGCCGTTCCAGGGAGAAATCTGCATGGGTTCGAAGACACTGTCGCGACTGACGGGATCGTCGTCACTACGATCCGCTGTCGCCTGGCTTGCGTTTCTGGTCGCCTTCGGCCCGGTTCCGGCGCTGGCCGAGGATCCGGTGCTCGTCAACATCACCGGACCGCTCGCGGCCCGGGTCGGCGACAAGGTGGCTTTCGAGGTGGAACTGGTCAACCGCTCCGGCCGGCCGCTCACCGGCCTGCGGGTCGTCGACTATTTTGACAAGGGCTTTCATCACCCAGCCTCCGCCAGCCCGATCGAGCAGCGGGGCACCATCGATCTCGCGGCGGGCACCAGCCGTCGGCTGGTGCTCGACTTCTCCCTCGACGAACCGGGCCGACAGTGCCATCGCGTCGAAATCCTCGATCAGTCCCACACCTTCATGGGCGGGGCGACCGAATGCGTGCAGGTCTCGCCCGTGGCCGTGGCCCAGCCCTCGTTCGCACCGCCGCCGGTCGTCAGCCAGCCACCGGCGATCGCACCGCCGCCGGTCGCCGCCCAGCCCTCGTACACGCCGCCTCCGGTCATGCCGGCGCCGATCGTAGCCCCGGCGCCGCTCCAGCCTCCCGCTCCACTGGTTCAGACGCAGCCCGCCCCGGCGGCCCCGCCGGTGCTGCAGCCTTTGGCTTCGGCTTCTGCATCCCCGGCCGCGGCACCGTCGCTCGAACTCGATCTGAGCGGCCCGAGCGAACTGATGTCGGGTGCCGTGGCGGAATACTCCGCGACCGTCCGCAACACGGGCGCCGCCCCGGCGACACCCACGAAACTGGAATTCTCCTGGGATACGGGATTCGCGCCGTTGGAGGCATCCGACGGCTACAAGCTCGGCACATCGAGCGTTTCCTGGGATCTGCCGGCGATCGAACCGGGTGGCCAGTTGCGGCGGCAGATCAATCTTCGGGCCCTGGCCCCGACGACGAGCTTTCGCGACTCGCCGGCCTCCCGGTCCTGCGTGCGGAGCGTGCTGAGCGGCCTCGTCGGGGGCGTGATGGTGGCTGACGAGTCCTGCGTGATGATCCGATCGACCGCGACGCGGCCACGGACGCCGCGGGAGGCCGGGCTGCGGGTCACGCTCGCCGACCTCGACGACCCGGTCCAGGTCGGTGCCGCCACCAACCTCGTCTGTACGGTTTCAAACAACGGTTCGTCTCCGTCGGGAAGGCTCGATCTCGTGGTCGTGCTGCCCGATCAGGCGCGGCTCGTGGGTGATCCGACGCCTTCGCGGGTACGGATCGACGGGTCGACCATCGCCTTCGACTCGATTTCCAGTCTGCCGCCTGGCGGCCTTGCAACGTTCGAACTGGCCTATCGCATGGCAGCCCCGGGATCGGCCAAGGCCACGGCGGTCGTCACGGGCGCCGAACTCGACGGCTCGCTCGATTCCGTCTGCACGACCTCATTCGGCGATCCCTGAGCCCCCGGCGGGCCGTCACCGGTGGCCCGACCGGCACAGGTTCCGCCACCGCGGCGGCTGCCGGCACTTCCGCCGGGCCGAGTCGAGGAGACGGCTGCCGGCGGTCGATCAAACGCACGGGGACACGGCAGGGGGACGAATTCGCAGGGGAGCCTTGGGCGTGCTCGTCGTCGTTTCGAATTGGGGCTTCACGGACGGCACGCTGTTCGGCCCTCCGCGTCGACGCCCGATCGACGGATTCCTCTCGGCATCCTGCGGTTCTGCGGTGCGGGCGGGGTTTCGCCGGGATGGACGGTATCGTCCGATCTCCCGTCTCGACATCGTTCTCGCTGGCGACACTTTCGACTGGCTGATGAGCTCGGTTTGGCTCGGATCCCAGCGGCCCTGGCGGCGTTCCGCGGCCACCGCCCATGCCAGGGCCGAGGTTGCGGCAGGGGCACTGGCTGTCGGCCGGTGCCTGCTCGGACGGCTGGCCAGGCTCGTTCAACGCGGTGTCGAGGTGCCCCCGGCCGATTCCCGCGGCCGACCTGCGCTGGGCGGGGCGATTCGGATTCCGGTTCATGTCACGCTGCTGGCCGGGGATCGCGACGCCTGGCTCGAGGACGAACCCTGCCGCCGGATAGCGAACCGGTTCGGTCTCGCGGTCGGACAGGTCTGGGCCTCCGGTGGTGTCGTCGTCGATCATGGCAGCGGATGGGATCCCGCTTGCGATCTCGGTCGGGCCGATCCCGGAATCGGATCCCGCCTGGCAGCGACCGGAGCCGATCGGCCCCCGACCCTGGCGGAGAGCCTGTCGGTCGATCTGCTGGTCCCGTTCGCCCGACTGCTGCGCGAACATGCCGCCACCCGCGAATCGGCGCCGCGGCTGATGAGGAGACTCGCCTCGGTCCGGCCGCTCGCCCTGCCAGCCGTGCTCGCGGCCTGGCTTTCCGGCGGGAGGCGAGCAGGATCAGCGGCCGCCTGGATGGAGGTCATGACAGCCGAGATCTGGCGACGGGCCGTCGACGGCTGGCATCGACTGGCCCGGCGGGATCCCCCGCTGGTGGAATCGGAATTCGATCTGGTGGATCGGGTGGCGACCCTGATGGCCGGCATCGGCCCGAATTCCCTGTCGGATGGCGAGGTCTTGTGCGAACCGCTCGATGCAACGCTCGAATCGGGCGACGGCGCGACGACGGCTGTCTACGGGCATCCTTCGGCACCCCGGCGGCCCGGACGACGACCCGGGCGGATCGTTTGCCTCGGCAGCCCTTCGCTGCCAAAATCCTCGACCGAGGCAGGCCGGCCGCGGATGGCGGCGATCGAGGTGGCGCCGACAGCGGCACTGACCGAACCCGAGGACATGATTCGGCATGTGTGTGTCTTCAGCGACGACGAATACGGCGGGCTGCCCATCCTGTCCGCGGGCGATGACTCGGACGATGCCCTCTGGACCCCGGCAGCGGCCGCTCCGTTCGTCGATGCCGCCTGATTCCGGATGGCCGATGCGTGGCCCTGGATGAACGAGGATCACGCTCCCGGCGGGCCCGAACCTGGACCGGCTGTGACCGCTCCGGAAGGAACCGCTCTGATCGTCGAGCTGCGGACCATGTTCGGCAGCCTGCAGGCGGCCGAGGCCTGCGCCGAGCGGCTCGTCGGGGCACGGGTCGCCGCCTGTGTCCAGGTCGAGGGCCCCCTGCGCAGCACCTATCGCTGGGCGGGAGCCGTCGAGCGGGCGGAGGAGTTTCGCTGCACCTGCAAGACGACCCCGGAACGCGAGCAGGCCTGTCGTGCAATGCTCCTGGTTTGCCACGACTACAAACTGCCCGAACTCCTGGTCGCGAGAGTCCAGGCCTCGGCTGAGTATGCCGACTGGGTTCGCGCCGCCGTCACGGAGCCCGCGAACGGATGACGTCTGCCGCGCCGATCTACGCCTTCGACATCACGCTCCATCATCGTGGAGACGCGGTCCCCGGACCGGTGCATGGCGACGATCGCGGCCGATGGCCCACGCTCGATCTGCCGCGAGAACAGCTGGTCGTGCCGATGGCCATGCCGTTCGACGACGCCATGCAACGCCTGTCGGCGCTCGAGCGGATGTTCGTCGAACCGGACGGTTCGTTCGTCTGGGTCAGTCCCCGCGAGGGGCCGTCATGGCAGGTGGACGGCAACGCCTTCGAGCGGGATGGGCGGGTGCAGCTGGTCGACCTCAAGGGGAGCTGCCCGCCCGAGGCATTCGACCGGCTGCTGGCCGCCTTCGGTTGGCCGCATGAACCGATCATGATGCAGCTCGTGCGGGCCGCCGTCCTGCTCGACGAGGAGACATTTCGCCGGCATGCCACGGCCCGTGGAGCCGCGGGGGATGGGGCGAGTCTGCGGCCGGGCTGACCGGGATGGCCGGGTGGTCTGTTCGGCCTGCAGCGAAAATCCGTGGTCGGCAGTTGGAAAAAGCCGATCTGCAACCGAGAATCGTGCATCAGGGCGGCCGGACGCCGTCGGGTGCCCGCCACGGGGAAGAGGATGACCATGCTTGCGTCGCTGCGTTGTGGAACCCTGCTGCTTTCGACCCTCGTGATCAGCCCGTTCGCCGCCTCCGCGGCAATGGGAGCCGACCCCGCACCCCTCGCGACCGCCTACGGGAACGGTGTCCATGCCTTCAACGGCGGCGACTATCAGCGCAGCCTCGAAGATCTCGGCAGCGTTATCGAGGCCGGCACCCGCGATCCCCGCGCCTACTACTTCCGCGGACTCGCCGCCCTGAAACTCGGTCGGGAGGACGAGGCCGTGGCCGATTTCGAGCAGGGTGCGAATCTCGAGGCGGATTTCGGTGGTGGCCACACGGTGGCCCGGGCGCTCGAACGGGTGCAGGGCCCCGATCGACTCAAACTGGAGCGGTATCGGGCACGGGCCCGGGTCGCGGCACTGCAGCGAAACCGCGAGGCGAATCGCCAGCGGTATTCCGACATTCAGGATTCAGAAGTCGACGTGCTCCGCCGCCGTCGGCCGGCCCCGGCCATGCAGGCCCAGCCAGCCGAGCCACTGCAGCCGCCGGCACCCAAGCCCGAGGCACCGGAACCAATGGCCGAGGAGCCGGAGGAGCCGGCCGTCAGGCGGCCGGGCAGCATGCCTGCCGAGGCGGACGATCCGTTTGGTGACGAACCGGCCACCGAAAAGCCCGCCCCGGCTGCGGACGATACATTTTAGGGCGACTCAGCGACGATGCTCGAGATCGCCCCCGGGACAGGCAGTTTGCAGTCTGTCTAAAACCTGCCGCACTTCCAGCCGGCGATAGCAAGGCAGGTCCAGCCGACGAGGAGCAGAACGCCTCCGATCGGCACGATCGCGCCGAGCATTTTGACCCCTGACAGGGCCAGTGCCGCGAGGAAGCCGCTGAAGATCAGCGTTCCGAAAAGGAAACCCCAGCCGGCGACACCGAGCAGGGCACGGGCTGGCTGTGCCTGGGGCAGCGCGGCCAAAAGGCCGACGATGAGCAGCGCGATGGCGTGGAACAGGCAGTAGCGGACGGCAGTCTCCCAGTTCGCCGCCTGCCCATTGGCCTCGAGGAGGCCCTTCAGCCCGTGGGCCCCGAACGAGCCGGCTGCCACTCCGATCCAGCCGAGCACCGCGCCGCAGATGAGCCACAGTCGCATCGAGAGGCCTGTCCGATCAGAGGCTGGCCCGATCAGGGCTGGTTTTGGCCCAGCAGTTTGTCCTCTTCCTCCTCCTGGATGATGATCCGGGGAGTGACCATCAGCATCAGGCTGTCGGTCGTGCGGCCGAGGCCGACGTTCTTGAAGAGGCGGTTGATGTAGGGGATCTTCGAGAGGATCGGGACGCCGAACTCGTTCCTTCCCTCCCGCAGCCGCTTGATGCCGCCGAGCAGCACCGTGCCGCCGTCGGGCACGCTCACGGTGGTCGTCACGGTGGTGAAGAGGAACTCGGGCAACTGGATCGTCGTGCCGCTCGACTTGACCTCCTCCTCCCGGGAGCTGGAGGCCCCGGTGCCGACGCCGGCGTTGAGGTCGATGATGCCGTTGGTATCCCCCTCGAGCCCCGACTTCTCGTCGCTGCTCTTCGACTTGGTCGACCGCGAGCCCTCGAACTGGAACTGCTCCACCTTGCCGATCGTCGAGAAGAAGGGCACGAGCGTGAGCCGCACGAACCGACGGTCGCTCGAGACCACCGCCTGCACGTTCACCGCCGTGCCCTCGGAAAGGACCGTGATCACCGGCTGCTGGGCGGCGGCGAAGTCGCCCACGACCGGCACGACGCTCGTCACGAAGGGCCGCTGACGGGTGTCCGACACGAAGGCGTTCTGGCCGTTGAACAGCGTCACCTTCGGGGCCTGCATGACGTTCGAGCGGGTGTTGCCCTGGGCGGCCTGGATCAGGAAGTAGGCCTCGATGTCGGAGAGGATCGCAAACCCGAAGTTTGCGGCGGAGGTCGTCGGATCGGGGAGGCCCGGGAGCGAGGGGACAGTCGCGCTGCCGAAGCTGTTCTGCCGGAACGGGATCGAGAAGTTGTTCCTCTGGAACGGCAGGATGTTGCCGTTGGTGTTGCCCAGCGTCGATGCCGCGAGTGGCGAGAGGGCGACGCCTGGATTGCCGGTGTTGTCGAGGCCGATCGTCTGCGAAGCACCGCCGGGCTGGGCGTTGATGCCGAGCGATGCGGGATAGGTCGAGCCGTTGGACTGGGTCGGCACGGCGGTCATGTTGAGCGGCTGGTTGACGTTCGACTGGATGTTGAAGTCGAAGTCGACGCCGATCCGCTCGAAGAACGTGTCGTTGAGCGAGATGAAGCGAACCTCGATCGTGACCTGCAGATCCTGCAGACGACGCAGCTGCTCCAGCAGGTCGGCGATCTGTTCGTGCACCTCCTGGGTCTGGCTGACCACGAGGCTGAGGTTCGTCATGAACGGCTGGATCGCACCCGGGCCGCCGACCGTGTTCCAGGTCTGCGGGGCGACGGTGTTCTGGATCAGGTCGATGAGCGACTGGAAGTCGGCCTGGCTGCCGCCGACCGTCGGTGGACCGAAGGGGATCGAGGGATTCGAGCCGGTCGCGGGGGGGCCGTTTCCTCCCGCCTGAAACTGGGCCAGCGAGGCGGCATCGACCGTTGCCGGCGGTGCCGGGGCTGCTGCGGCCTTGATCCCGGCGGGGGGCGGTCCCGTCTCGACGGAGAGGGTGTTCCGCGGTGAGAGGCGGGCATAGCCGTCCCGCAACGCCCCGGTGATGCCGAGGCCTTCCGAGGAAAAGTTGGGGATCGGAACGACGAGGTCCGCGACCTGGTAGGAGACGCTGTAGACCTCCCCCTTGGCGAGTTTCGGGCTCGTGATCTTCAGGACCTCGTCCTTGATCGTGTAGTCGAGGTGGAGCGGCTCGAGAAGTAGTCTGAGGGCGCTCTTCAGCGAGATCGGCTGGTCGAGCGAGATCGTGACGGGGGTGTCGGTGCGGATCGCCTCGCTCTCGAGGCCGACCATGTCGAGGTGGATCGGCACGTCGGCCTGCTTGGCGAGCGCGTCGAGCACGGCCGCGAGCGGCTCGTTGCGAAAGGCGGCGTTGACCTGGGTCGCGAGCTTCTGCTTGATCGCGATCTCGGCGGCCGTGCCCCGGGAACGGCCTTCCGCCTCCAGCCGGGAGCGGTTCTTGGTCAGATCCTCCCAGTCCTTCGTCTCGGGGAACTCGATCGGGCCGACGAACGGCCGGCTCGACTTCTCCGAGTCCTCGGCGACGTCGAGGAAACCGGTCTGCTTGTCGCCGTCGATCGACTTCTGGGTGTCGAGCCTGCGGATGATGCGGCTCTGCGAGAGGAGCTGGCGGACGACGGCGTTGTCGGGCGAGAGCTGGGCGGCCTTCTTGGCGATCGCCTCCGCCTCGGCGAAGCGGCGCTCGTCGATCAGGACGTTGTATTCCTCGACGAGCATCGCCAGCCGCTCGTCGACCTCGACCCGCTTGGCACGTTCCCGGTCGATCTGGGATTCGATGGCCGCGTTTCGCTGGTCGAGCACGATCTCGGCCCGGCGCTTGCCGGTCGATTCCTCGATGTCGGAGCGGGTCCGTTCGATGCGGCGTTCGAGCTGGCTACGGGCCTCGGTCGGGATCTCCCGGCGGGCCACCTCGGCGGCGACCGCGTCGAGGATCGCCATCGCCTCGGCGGGCGAACGCTGGGCGACACGCTTGGCCTCCAGCTGCCGCGCCGCAACCTCGGCCGAAAGCTTGGCGATGACGAGATCCTGCGGAACGGCATCGGGGGGGGCCTTGGCCGCGGCGGCCGCTGGCTTCGGGGCGGACGGCTGGGCCGGATCGTTGCGGCGGGTGGCGGCCCGTCCCGCGGCCTCCTCGAGGGCCCGGCGGGCGGCCGCGGCCTGTTCGGAGGCGATCTCCGACGGCGTCTCAGACGTATTTTCAGCGGCGTTCTCCCTCGAGCGATCCGGGGCCGGCAGATCCTCGGCACGGGCGAGCGTGGGGCAGATGAAAGCCAACGCGAGCGTCAGTCGGAGGGCAGGGGTGCGGGCCATGGCCTGAAATTCCTCGGTGCAGGAGAACGGTCTGGCGGGAGAGGTACGTGCGCCGCCCCGGGCAGGTCAAGGCCATGTCGGGACCGGGAAAACCAGCCAGCGAAACCATGGCCCCGGGGAAACAGGCCCTGAAAGGCCGTTTCGGGAAAAACTAGCAGCGACTCGGATTTCGCCGGCCGACCGCGGCCCGTTCCACGGTGTCGAGGAGCTGGTCGACCCGGAAGGGCTTGAAGAGAACCAGCTCGATGCCGGCCTGCCGGGCCTTCACGATCGAGTGGCCCGGGTCGTAGCCGAACCCGGTCATGAGCACGAGTGGCACGGGATCGAGGATCTCCTGGAGCTTCAGGAGCAGCTGGTAGCCGGACATGTCGGGAAGCCGGATGTCGGCGATGATCACGTCGTAGGCGTCGTTTCCGACGGCCCGCACCATCGAGGTCGCTTCGCCGCCGTCGCGGGCGGTTTCCACGATGCAGCCGTAGCGCTCGAGCAGGGCGTGGGCCGCCGCACGCACCTGCTCGTCGGCATCGACGACGAGAATGCTCCGGCCCAGGAGCGCCGGCCGTCGCTCCCCCTGACGGAGCTGCGAGTGGGCCGAGCAGGGGGCCATCTTCTCCCCCACCTTCTGGATCACGAGCTTGATGTCACGGGCGTTTCGCAGAATCCGCTGCAGCCGTTCGACAACCTCGGCGTCGTGGCCGATGTAGCGTTCCATCACGTTCACGGCATCGTTGAGGATGTCGTCGACGGGCAGGGCGACCGCCCCGTGGATCGCCTCGATGCTCTCGGCGGCGGTCGAGGCCTTCTCGGCCACGAGAAGCTCGAGCGTGTTGAGGGCGGCGGCGACGTCGCGTGAGAAGATCTCGAGAAACTGCAGGTCCGTACCGGTGAAACCGCCCGGTTCCGGGCTCTCGACGTTGAACGTGCCGATCACCTGATCGTGGAGCATGAGCGGCACGGTGAGCGAACTCTTCGCCCCCTTGCAGCCCTCCAGATAGAGCGGATCCTTGGTGGTGTCGTCGCACCGATAGCTGTGTCCGGTGGCCGCGACGTAGCCCGTGACGCCGTTGTGCTCGGGCCGGGCGTAGAGGATGCGGGCCTCCGCCTCGGGCTGCATCCCCTCGGCCAGCAGCGGCTCGAGCCGTCCGGTCTGTTGGTCGAGGAGCCGGATCTCGAGCACGTCGAACTGCAGCAGGTCCTTCGAGTAGTGGATGATGTTGCTCTTCAGCAGCTCGATCCGCTCCTGGACGGTCATGTCGGCCAGTTCGGCCGGGGAGAGATCGGCGAGCTTCTGACCCGCCTGGTGGATGGCGGCCCGCTTCTGCTGCTCGAGGATCGTCTCGGTGACGTCGCGGACCGCGACGATGACCCGGCAGCCGGCCTTCGGCAGGCTTTCAGGACCGTCTGCGGCCGGACTCGCGAGCACGCTCAAATAGCGGTGGGCGGCCGTCCGCAGTGTCGTGCCGACCGTCTTCCGCAGGCTGGCGGCAGCCCTCAGAGGTGACGGCTCAGGACCGAGAATTTCCGGCAGGCCGAGTGCCTGGAAGAAGCCGCACCCGGAGACATTGCCCTGGGAGCACCATTCACAGAAGCGGTCGTTCGCCCAGACGACTGCCGCGTCGACGGAGCCAGGCTCGACATCCGGCGGCGGCACGTCGACGAGGGCGACACCGTCCGGGAAATGGTCCAGAACGACGTTGCAGATCAGGTCCGGCGTGGCCCGGGGAATACCGGTTCCGTCGGCCCGCTCGGGGCCTCGCTCGGACGATGTGGTCGTCTCGGACACCAGCGACCCTCCATGTGGCGTGCTGACGAACAGAGTATAAATCCGGTCGCCTGTGCCGCCAAATGCCCAATCGGCGTTGCCCGTGCTGCTCGCCAACCTATACTCCCATCGTCCCCGGCCGGAGGCCCTCTCCGGCCGCGCAGCCATCCAGCCAGTGCCACGAGGCAGTCAGTGAACCAGTCCGATCCACCGCGATCCTTTCTCTCCCGGCACCAGTTCCTGATCTATCGGCTGTTCTCCCTCTCCGGACTGATCCCGGTGGGAGCCTTTCTGGTCGTGCACCTGCTGACGAACGCCTCGGTCCTGGCTGGACCGGAGTCGTTCCAGTCTCGGGTCGACATGATCCACTCGCTCGGGCCTCTGCTCGTGCCCATCGAGATCGCCTTCATCTTCCTGCCGATGCTGTTTCATGCCGCCGTGGGGTTCGCCATCATCGCCGGCGGGCTGCCGAACGTCGGCTCCTACCCCTACGTGGGGAACCTCCGCTACACGCTCCAGCGGGCGACCGGAATGATCGCCTTCGCGTTCATCATCGGCCACCTGATCCAGCTGCACTGGCTCGGCGAACCTCTCCGCGGCAGCGCCGAGGGATTCGATCCGCACCATGCGACGAGTTCGGCGGCCGTCGCGATTCGTCCGCTGCTGGTGTCGATCCTCTACGCGATCGGCGTGCTCTCGACGGTGTTTCACTTCTCCAACGGTCTCTGGACGCTGGGCATCACCTGGGGCCTCTGGACCAGCCCCGCCGCAATGCGGCGGGCGAACTGGGTCAGCGTCGCCGTCGGACTGCTGCTGGCCGCCGCCGGTCTGGGGGCGATCGGCGGACTGCGGACCGTCGACGTCGCCAAGGCCCGGGGCGTCGAGAATCGCATGGATGAGGTGAAGCGGATGCTGAAGGGGGAGACGCCGATCGAGGAGGGGCGATCTCCTTCCGTTCGCGGGCCGGCGAATACCTCCCTACCGAATGCCGTTCCCGTTTCCTCCGAAGGAACCTGACCCCATGGCACAACCCCGTGTTCTCGTGATAGGCGGCGGTCTGGCGGGCCTGGCGGCGACGATGAGGCTCGCCGAATCCGGGGTCGACGTCGACCTCGTCAGCCTGGTTCCCGTCAAGCGTTCGCACAGCGCCTGCGCCCAGGGGGGCATCAACAGCGTCAACGCCCTGACCCGGCAGCAGGGCGACAACGAGTGGAAGCACTTCGACGACACGGTCTACGGCGGCGACTTCCTCCAGCATCAGCCCCCCGTCAAGGAGATGGCCGACTGGGGCCCGAGGATCATCGACCTCATGGACCGCCTCGGCGTGCCCTTCAACCGCACGCCGGAGGGGTTTCGCGACCAGCGCCGGTTCGGCGGCACGCTCTACAAACGGACCGCCTTCGCGGGCGCCACCACGGGCCAGCAACTGCTCTACGCGCTCGACGAGCAGGTGCGGCGGTACGAGGTGGCGGGCAGGGTGAAGAAGTGGGAGTTCTGGGACTTCCTCGAACCGGTGCTCGACGCCTCGGGCCGCTGCCGCGGCGCCGTCTGCCAGGATCTGGTCACGATGCAGTTCCGGGCCTTCCCGGCCGATGCCGTCGTTCTCGCCACGGGCGGGTGCGGGCTGGTCTACGGACGGTCGACGATGTCGATGGTCTGCACTGGCAGCGCGGTGAGCCGGGCCTATCAGGCCGGGGCCTGGTACGGTAACGGCGAGTTCATCCAGGTGCACCCGACCGCAATCCCCGGGGCTGACAAGCTACGGCTGATGAGCGAGAGCGCCCGCGGCGAGGGAGGCCGGGTTTGGGTTCCACGAAAGCCGCAGGATTCCCGCGACCCGAGGGAGATCCCCGAGGTCGATCGCTGCTACTTCCTCGAGGAGCGGTATCCGAAGTACGGCAATCTCGTGCCGCGTGACATCGCCACGCGGGAGATCTTCGACATCTGCACGACCGACGGGCTCTCCGTCGAGAAGGATCGGCTCTGCGTCTACCTCGATCTGACCCACCTTTCCCGTGAGATGCTCGACCGCAAGCTCGGCGGCATCCTCGAGATCTACGAAAAGTTCCAGGGTGTCGACCCGCGCGTGGTGCCGATGAAGATCTTTCCGGCCGTCCACTATTCGATGGGAGGCCTCTGGGTAGACTACCAGAAGAGCGGGTCCGGCGGCCTGGAAGAGGGCGACCCGAAGAACCAGCAGACGAGCATCCCGGGTCTGTACGCGATCGGCGAGTGCGACTACCAGTATCACGGCGCCAACCGCCTGGGGGCCAACTCGCTGCTCTCCTGCATCTTCAGCGGACTGTTCTGCGCACCGAGCGTGATCGCCTCGGGTACGGCCGTGCGGAAGACGTCGGCGGAGGAGTCTTCGCGGCTCTTCGAAGCCTCGCTGCGGAGGCAGGAGGACCGGCACGAGGCCCTGCTCGCGAGGCGCGGCGGCAACGAGAATCCCTACGATCTCCACCAGCAGCTGGGCGGGCTGATGACCCGTGTGGCGACGGTCGTACGGCGCAACGACCAGCTCGCGGCCGCCTATGACGAGGTCTGCGGCCTCGAGGAGCGTTGGCGGCGCTGCTCGCTTTCCGACACCGGCAACTGGACCAACCAAAACGTCGTCTTCACGAAGTCGCTCGGCGACATGTTCCCGATCGCGAAGCTGATCCTGAAGGGTGCGCTGCTCCGGGACGAGTGCCGTGGCGCCCATTACAAGCCGTCGACCGCGATGCCCGGGATCGCCGCCACCGATCCCGTCGAACAGCGACGCGAGGCAGAGGAATGGTGCGACCGGTTCGAGGCGAACACGAAGAAGTGGCTCAAGAGCACGATCGCCAAGCATGGCGCCGACGGTCATCCGCAGATCTCCTACGAGGATGTCGACACCTCGCTCATTCCGCCGCGACCGAGGCTCTACGGCCTCGTCGGTGGCGACGTGATCGAGGAGGTCTGGAGGGAACGGCAGCGGGCCGCAGGACGGGGCGGACAGCCGGCGCAGCAGCCGGCGACGGCAGGTGCCTGAGGACCGAAACGGACGATGGCACGGCCATCCGGGCCGGGGCCGGGAAGACAGCACAATGAAGTCAGGAGCATCCGATGATCCAGGCTGTTGAAACGATCCACGACGCCGGCGATCCGGCCGCGACCACCGAGCACGGTGCGGGGTCGGCGTCGCGTACGATCCACGTTCGGGTGCTGCGGCAGGACGCCCCGGGGCAGGAAAGTTACTGGGAGCGGCATGCGATCCCGTACGAGCCGAACATGAACGTGATCAGCATCCTGCAACGGATCGCCGCCGCCGCCCGGGCCGAGGACGGTCGCAGCGTGGCACCGGTCGCCTGGGACTGCAACTGCCTGGAGGAGGTCTGCGGCTCGTGCACCATGCTCGTCAACGGGCGGACGAGGATGGCATGCACGGCGCTCGTCGACAGGCTGCTCGAGGACAACTCCGAGGAGATTGAACTGCGGCCGATGTCGAAGTTTCCGGTGGTTCGGGATCTGGTGGTCGACAGGCGCAGGGTCTTCCGCGGCCTGGAGCGGGTCGAGGCCTGGGTGCCGGTGGACGGGTCCTACGATCATGGCCCCGGTCCGCGGATTTCTCCGGAGGACCAGGAGGACGCCTATCCGCTCTCCACCTGCATGAGTTGCGGCTGCTGCCTGGAGGCCTGTCCGCAGTACACGAAGACCGAGGTCGTGCAGCGCGAAGGCGAATCGACCGAGGCCTTCGACGCCAGGAGGAAGGCAGCTTTCGACCGGGGGTTCGTCGGCGCCCATGCCATCAGTCAGGCGATGCTGTTCAACGCCCATCCAACCGGCAGGATGATCGCCGACGAGCGGCTGGCGGCGTTGACCTCCGAGGGGGGCATCCAGATGTGCGGTAACGCGCAGAACTGCGTCGCGGTCTGCCCCAAGCATATTCCGCTGACCCGGTCGATCGCCCGCGCAGGACGGGCGGCCACCGTTTGGGCCATCAAGAAGCTGTTCGACCGCTGAGCGGACTTGGCCGCCGCACGCGGCCAGCCTGCCCTCCGGTTTGCCGGAACGAGGCGGCCGTGGTAGTCTGCCTGCATGAATAAACGTTCACGCGGCGTGGCGGACAGGGATCTCACGGGGACAGCGAGTGGTTTCTGAATCATGGGACGGTCGGCCGGCGGAGCCGGACGCGGCCGTCGGAGCGGTTGACGGGGCCTCGGCAGGTTCAGGGGGCACCCCCGCGAATGCGGCCGACGCCCCAGCGGGGAGTTTTCGGAACCTCGGGCTGTCGCCCGCGACGCTCGCCGCCGTTGAGCGGGCCGGCTATACGGTTCCGACCCCCGTGCAGGCAGGTCTCATCCCGCGGGCGTTGACAGGTGCCGACCTGCTCGGCCAGGCCCGCACCGGCACAGGCAAGACGGCCTCATTCGTGCTTCCGATCCTGGAACGGGTGTCACAGCCCGGCCGCGGTGGCGGGCCGAGGGCCCTCGTGCTCGTGCCGACCCGCGAACTGGCGGTGCAGGTCCGGGACGAATTCGAGAAGCTCGCCCACGGTTCCAAGATCCATTGCGTCGCCGTCTACGGCGGCAAGCCGATCAAGGGCCAGATCGACAAGTTGGCCAGGCATCCTGCGGTGGTCGTCGGCACTCCGGGCCGCGTGCTCGACCACCTCAGCCGCGGCACGATCACGCTCTCCGGGCTCGAGATCGTCACGCTCGACGAGGCCGATCGGATGCTCGACATCGGGTTTCGCCCCGACATCGAGAAGATCCTGCGACGCTGTCCGGAGAGCCGCCAGACACTCCTGCTCTCGGCCACGGTCCCGCCGCCCGTCGCCAAACTGGCGACGCGGTACATGCGGGATCCGGAGATCCTCGACTTCTCCACCAACGAGATCTCCGTCGAGACGATCGATCAGTTCTATTTCACCGTCGATCCGACCCGGAAGTTCGATCTGCTGGAGCGGCTCCTGGAGCGGGAGAAACCCCGTCAGGTGATCGTCTTCTGCCGGACCAAGCGGGGCACGGACAAGATTTTCGAGCGGCTCTCCCGCAGGCGCGGCCATGCGGCCGATGTGGCCTGCATCCACGGCGATCTCTCCCAGGGCATCCGCGACCGGGTGATGAAGCAATTCCGCGAGGGAACCGTCAAGGTGCTGGTGGCGACCGACGTCGTCGGCCGTGGCATCGACGTCTCCAGCCTTTCGCACATCATCAACTACGACATCCCCGAGTTTTGCGACGACTACGTCCATCGGGTCGGTCGCACCGGCCGGATGGGACGGGAGGGCGTGGCCTACACGTTCGTCGCCCCCGACGAGGGGCCGCAGTTGACCCGGATCGAGATGCGGATCGAGAAACTCCTCAAGCGGGACGAGATCGCGGGCTTCGAGGCCTTCGATCGGCGGCCGAAGCCCGGCCCGTTGCCCGTTCGCGAGGGGATCGGCCCGGCCGACACCGCCGAACAGGCGATCGATGCGGCAGCTCAAGAACCGCCGAAGAAGCCATCCGCCGCCGCGCTGCTGGGCAAGGGGCGGGCCCCGAAACGGTTTCGCCGGGCTCTGTAACCAGTGCTCTGGTCCTTGCCGGGCGCAGGCAGGATTTCCGGTCGCCGAGCACAACGCAGGATCGAAGGGCCACGAACGTCATGGACGACACCAAGGGCAAAGCTCGCCGCGGGGCGGCTCCATCTCCCCGGGCGGTGCGGCAGAAACTCGAGAGCCTCGCCGATGCGGGGGTGCTCGACCTGCCTCGGCGAACCTCGGCTCAGGCCGCACGAGCGGCCCCGGCGACGGGCCTGCCCCGCTCGGACGTGCCCCAGGGCGAGCCAGTCCCGGCCCGGCGACGGCCAGCCGTCACCCGGACGGCCGAGCCTGGAGAACAGGGACGGATGCTCGAGGTTCTGAATGCCGAGGTGGCGGGCTGTCGCAGCTGCGAAGAACTGGCCTGTGCCCGGACCCAGACGGTGTTTGGCACGGGATCGTCGGAGGCGAGGATCTGCTTCCTCGGCGAGGCTCCCGGAGCCGACGAGGATGCCTCGGGAATCCCCTTCGTCGGTCGGGCCGGCCAGTTGCTGACGAAGATCATCGAGGCCTGCAGGCTCCGCCGAGAGGATGTCTACATCCTCAACGTGCTCAAGTGCCGGCCGCCGGGCAACAGGCCTCCGACTGCCGACGAGATTTCCAACTGCCGGGGGTTCTTCGAGCGACAACTCGAGATCATCAGGCCGGAGTTCATCTGCTGCCTCGGCACGACCGCTGCCCAGGCGCTGCTCCGCTCAGAGGAGCCGATCGGCCGGCTGCGGGGCCGCTGGTTCGAACATGGCGATTCCCAGGTGATCTGCACCTATCACCCCTCGTACCTGCTGCGGAATCCGGCCGCAAAGCGGCACGTCTGGGACGACATGAAGATCCTCATGGCCCGGACGGGCGTCGACCTGTAGCCGATTTGCTCAAGGTGCCGGTCGCAACGATCCGATGAATTGTCGGGGTCATTGGGGGGTGGAACAGCCGCTGCTGTTCACCACGGCTGGACCGGTCGAGGCGACCGTCCGGCCCGGGAGGGTCGCCGATGGTGGGTTTCTCGCGCCGAGCCGTCGTCGCTCCGATCGCCGCCGCGGCCATGCTTCTGGCCTCGGCGGGGTGCACCATGTGCCCCGATCCCTTCGACTACTCGGGGCCCGTGCCCAATGGATCGGCTCCGCAAAACGACTTCTGGGCCCGCAGCAACGGCATCCTGCCACGGCATGCCACGGCCAGGCCCTGGCCTCCGCTCGTGCAGGCAGCCCCATCCGGGCCGACGCTAGCCGAGAGCGATGCCGGGCTCGGGGAGCCAGCCGTCGGGGACGACGGCGTCTTTCGGAACGACCGCGATTCGGTCGCGGACGGTGAACATGGGGCTGTCGCCGGTCTGCTCCCATCCGTGGTCGTTGCAGATGCGAACCCGGCGTCCGATGCGGACGTTCTTGTCGACGATGGCGCCTTCGACGATGGTCCCCTCGCCGATGCCCATCGGTGGGATTCCGCGGGCGTTGTTGGCGGCGATGTCGTCGTCGGCTTCGTAGAAGTCGCTGCCGAGAACGACGGAGTTGCGGATGACCACGTTGCGGCCGATGTGGCAGCGGAGGCCGATCACGCTGTTCTCGATGACGGCACCATGCCCGACGATGCAGCCGTCGGAGAGCAGGCTCGCCCGGATGCTCGCCCCGTCGATCCGTGACGGCGGCAGGAACCGGCCGCGGGAATAGATCGGCGCCTCCGCGCTCGAGAGCTGAAACGGCGGCGCCGCGCCCGCCAGATCGAGGTTACACTGGAAGTAGGAACGGATCGTGCCGATGTCCTCCCAGTAGCCGTCGAAGGGGTGGAGCTGCACGCGCTTGGAGCGGATCGCCGCCGGAAAGACCTCACGGCCGAAGTCCTGGTAGTCGGTCTTGGTGAGCAGATCGAGCAGGCAGTCCCTGTCGAACAGGTAGATGCCCATGCTCGCCATCAGGTTCCTACCCTGGGAGGCGATGCCCTGCCGATCGATCCAGCCGGGGTCGGTGCGGACCATGTCGAGTTCGGCCTTCGTCTGGGGCTTTTCCAGGAAGCCCTCGACCCGGCCGTCGCCGTCGACCCGCATGATGCCGAGCGCCGAAGCAGCCTCCTCGTGCACCGGGATGCTGGCGATGGTGACATCCGCCCCGCGGGACATGTGGGTCGCCAGCATGTCGGCGTAGTTCATCCGGTAGAGCTGGTCGCCTGAAAGGATCAGCACGTGGCGGATGTCGGGCTGCTGCAGGTAGCGGATGTTCTGCCGTACCGCGTCGGCCGTGCCCTGGTACCAGCCGGAATTGTCGAGCGTCTGCTGGGCGGCGAGGATCTCGACGAATCCGCCGCTGAACGGGTCGAAGGTGTAGGTGCGGCGGATGTGGCGGTGCAGGCTGACCGAGTTGAACTGGGTGAGCACGTAGATCCGCTGGACACCGCTGTTGATGCAGTTGGAGAGGGGAACGTCGATGATCCGGTACTTGCCGGCGAGGGGCACGGCGGGCTTCGAGCGGTCGCGGGTCAGCGGATAGAGCCGCGTGCCGCGGCCACCGCCCAGGACCAGAGCCAGAACACGCTTCACCGGCATCGGTCGCTCCTCACGTGGGCCATCGGCTGGGGACGATCGCACCATGCTACGGAACGGCCGCCCGGCACGAAAGCCGATTCGCCTCGGCCGGGAAAGCCGGCTCATCCAGTCCCGGAAGTCAGCCCCTGACGACGAAGTTGACGAGCCTGCCGGGGACGGCGACGACCTTGAGGATCTCCCTGCCGGCGAGCTGTTCGGCGATCTTCGGGTCGGCCAGTGCGGCCGCCTTCATCGCCTCGATGTCGGCGTCGGCGGGAACGGCCACCCGGCCCCGGAGTTTGCCCTGAATCTGAACCGGAATCTCGACCGTGTCGTCTCTGAGCCAGCGGTCCTCGACAGCCGGCCATGTCACCAGCGACACCGGGGCCGGTCTGCCGAGAATCTGCCAGAGTTCTTCCGCCAGGTGCGGGGCGAAGGGGGCAAGCAGGGTCACGAACGGCTCGAGGACCGCCCGCGGCCGGCGGTCCAGCGGCGTGAAGAAGTTGACGAACTCCATCATCCGGGCGATCGCCGTGTTGAACGAGAGCGACTGGATGTCCTTGGTCACCTTGTCGATCGTGCGGTGCAGTTCCCGGAGCTGATCCTCCGACGGGGAATCCTCGCAGACCTGTGGTGCCAGCAGGAGTTCCTCGGCCCGCTCGTCCACGACGAGCCGCCAGCAGCGGTCGAGGAATCCGCGGACCCCGCTGACGCCGGTCGTGCTCCAGGGCTTCGTCGCCTCCAGCGGTCCCATGAACATATCGTAGAGCCGCAGCGAGTCGGCACCGAAATCCCGAACCACCTGGTCGGGGTTGACCACGTTGCCGCGGCTCTTCGACATCTTGTAGGCCCGGCTCTCGACCCGGATCTTCGGGGCGTCGCGGAGCACGAAGTGTTCCCCCTGCTTCTCCACCTGGTCGGCCGGAACTTTGGCGGCGACGTCATCCTCGCCGCGTTTCTCCGCCGACACCCAGCCCCCCTTGCCGCTGCGGTAGCCGGTGAACTCCATCTCTCCGAGGATCATCCCCTGGTTGACGAGTTTGCCGAACGGCTCGGGCTGCGAGACGTGCCCCCGGTCGTAGAGCACCTTGTGCCAGAAGCGGCTGTAGAGCAGATGGAGCACGGCATGCTCCGCGCCGCCGATGTAGAGATCGACCGGCATCCAGGCCCGCTCGATCTCTGCCTCGAGGAAGCGGACGTCGTTCTTCGGGTCGAGAAACCGCAGGTAGTACCAGCATGACCCCGCCCACTGGGGCATGGTGTTGGTCTCGCGGCGGTAGCGTTTGCCGTCGCGCTCCAGGAACAACCACTCGTCCGCCGATCTCGACAGTGGCGGGTCGGGGGTGTCTCCGGGGCGGTAGTCGGTGAGTTCTGGAAGCGGCACCGGCAGTTCCCGCTCGTCGACCGCGCGGATCCGGCCGGTGGGCCTGCCGTCGGCGTCGAGTTCGTGGAGGATCGGGAACGGCTCGCCCCAGAACCGCTGCCGGCTGAAGAGCCAGTCGCGGAGCTTGTAGTTCACCGATGGGCGGCCGAGGCCGGCGGCCGCGAGATCAGCGGCGACCCGGCTGATGAAGTCCCGGGTCGCGAGGCCGGTGTAGGGACCGGAGGCGACCGCACGGCCGTCGCCCGAGAACAGTCTACCCTCGGCCGGCGTGGATCCGTCGGCGGGCTCGACGACCGTGACCACCTCGATTCCGAAGGCGTTCGCGAATTCAAGGTCGCGGTCGTCGTGGGCCGGCACGGCCATGATCGCGCCCGTGCCGTAGGTCGCCAGCACGTAGTCTGCCACCCAGACCGGCAGCGGCCTGCCGGTCAGCGGGTGGATCACGTGCGAACCGGTGAACACCCCCGTCTTCTCGCGGGCCAGATCGGTGCGGTCGAGGTCGCTCTTGCGGGCGGCCGCCTCCCGATAGTCTGCGATCGCCTGGCGCTGGCCCGGAGCGGTCAGAGAATCGATCAGCGGATGCTCGGGGGCGACGACCATGAAGGTCACGCCGTAGAGCGTGTCGGGCCGCGTGGTGTAGATCCGGAGCACGTCGTTTCCCGGCTTCTCGGGGAACCCGCCCGCCGCCCGCGCCCGCTGCCAGTCCGCGAAGGCCTCCACACCCGCGCCGGGAGCGGAGATCAGGAAGTCGACCTCGGCGCCGGTGCTCCGTCCGATCCAGTCGGACTGCAGTTTCTTGATGCTGGCGGGCCAGTCGAGGCCCTCGAGTTCCCGCTCCAGGCGGTCGGCGTAGGCCGTGATCCGCAGCATCCACTGCCGCAGCGGGATCCGGACCACCGGATGGCCACCCCGCTCGCTCAAGCCTCCGATCACCTCCTCGTTGGCCAGCACCGTGCCGAGGGCGGGGCACCAGTTGACCGGGGCCTCCGACTGGTAGGCCAGGCGGTGGGCGTCACGAAAGGCCGCGACGGCCCCCTCTCCATCGCGGACGACCTCGGGAGGAATCGGGAGTTCGGCGATCGGCCGCCCCTTCTGCAGGGTCGTGTCGAACCAGGTGTCGAAGAGGACGAGAAAGATCCATTGCGTCCAGCGGACGTAGCCCGGATCGGTCGTCGAGAGGACCCTGTCCCAGTCGTAGCTGAAGCCGAGCATCTTGAGCTGACGGGTGAACGTGGCGATGTTTCGGTCGGTACTCTCCCGCGGCGGCGTGCCGGTGCGGATCGCGTACTCCTCGGCAGGCAGGCCGAAGGCATCGAACCCCATCGGGTGCATGACGCTCTTGCCCCGCATCCGCTCGAACCGGGCCACGATGTCGGTGGCCGTGTACCCCTCGGGATGCCCGACATGGAGCCCGTCGCCGCTCGGGTAGGGAAACATGTCGAGGACGTAGGCCTTGCGCTGCGGTTCGGCGGGCGAGAGGCCCGGCCCGGGCAGCCGCGGCGTGGCAAAGGTCCGCTGCGACTCCCACCACGCCTGCCACTTCGGCTCGATCAGCGACGGCTGGTAACGTGGCATCTGTCGCGGCAGCGGCAGCGTCGGGCCGCGGTTGAGGTCCCGTCCGGTGGTGAACTGGTCACCTCGAACGGCGCAGGGTCTAATGGAATTTGATTTTAGTGACCGGTGGCAATCGGGCAACGAGACCCGCCCAACCCGGCCGCTGCGGAGCGTTCATGGCCGATCCGAAAGTCGAACCGCCGATGGTCCTGCAGCGGCTGCTGCTCCGCGCCTGCCGCAGTGCCTCCGGCAGGATGAAGGTCGCCGACTCACTCGGAACCCGGCTCACCGGCAGGGAACTGCTGACGCGGATCCTCGCCGCCCGCAGCGTTCTGGAGCGTGTGCTCGACCGCGAAGAGACGATGGTCGGCGTGCTCCTGCCGCCGACCGCCGGCGGCATGGTGGTCAATGCCGCGCTCGCGCTCTCCGGCCGCGTGGCCGTGAACCTCAACTACACCACCAGCCAGTCGATCCTCGACACCTGCATCGCCAAGGCCGGCCTGCGGCACGTGATCTCGAGCCCCGCATTCCTGACCCGGGTCAAGCTCGACGTCGGCGAAAGGCTGCTCGATGCGGGCGGCCTGCGAACCCAACTCACCGCCTTCGACAAGATCGCCGCCTTCGTTCATGCCACGGTCACGCCGCTTTCCTGGCTCGACCGGATGCTCGGCCTCGATGCGATCCGGCCCGAGGACGTGCTGACGGTGATCTTCACGTCCGGATCGACGGGAGATCCGAAGGGAGTGGTGCTGACCGTGGAGAACGTCGGCTCGCAGGTGCGGGCGATCGACAACCTCCTGCATCTCTCCGCCGCCGACGTCGCCCTCGGCGTGCTCCCCTTCTTCCACTCCTACGGCTACACGACGACGCTCTGGACGCCGCTGACGCTGGAACCCTCCGTCGTCTACCACGCCGACCCGCGGGATGCCCAGACGGTGGGCAGACTGGCCCGCGAACACCATGCCACGATCCTGATGGCGACGCCGACCTTCCTGCGGATCTACATTCGGCGGACGCCGGCCGAGGATTTTTCGACGCTCGAGGTCGTGTTCGGGGCCGCCGAGAAACTTACACGCGACGTGGCCGATGCCTTCGAGAAGCGGTTCGGCGTGCGACCCTGGGAGGCCTACGGGGCCACGGAACTGGCCCCGCTCGTGGCCGCCAATGTGCCCCCTTCCAGGCAGGTTCCCGGCCGTCCGATCGACGCCCGCGAGGGCACGGTCGGAAAGCCGATTCTCGGCTGTCGGGCCCGGGTCAGCGACCGTGACGGAAGCCGGGAGATCCCGGTTGGCGAGGAGGGCCTGCTCTGGATCACCGGCCCGAACGTCATGCAGGGCTACATGGGCCGGCCCGACCTGACGGAGAAGGTCGTTCAGGAAGGCTGGTACTGCACCGGGGACATCGCGAAGATCGACGCCGACGGGTTCATCACGATCACCGGACGCGAGAGCAGGTTTTCCAAGATCGGCGGCGAGATGGTGCCGCACATCGCGATCGAGGAGGCGATCAATCGTGAGTTGGGGGCGGCCGACGGCGAAATGCTGGCCGTCGTCACCGCCGTGCCCGACCCGAAGAAGGGGGAGAGGCTCGTCGTCTTCCATCTGCCCACGCCCCGCTCGGCCCAGGAGGTCTGCCGCGGCCTCGCCGATGGCGGCCTGCCCAATCTCTGGATTCCGTCCCCGGACAGTTTCGCCGAGATCGAGGAGATGCCGGTGCTTGGTTCGGGAAAACTCGATCTCCGAAAACTGGCTTCGATGGCCGAGGACAGGTTCGCTTCAGGAGGGCAGGCCTGATGTCCGCGACGCCCGGCGGGGACGGGCCGGTCGGGAACGATCCAGCCGGCAACGATCCGGCCCAGCCGTCGGAATTCGGCTGCCTGCTCGGCCCGGCCGACGACCTGCGGGCGGATGTGTACCTGTCGTTCAACGGCGCAGCGATCGAGGCCGCTCCCGGGCCGCTGTCGCTCAGCGGAACGATCTCCGGGCCCGAGTCCATTCGCGGCACGACGCTGCCGGTGACCGCCAGATTCGTCGATCTCGGCCCGGGGCCGCGGCCGGCGGCCCGGGCGATCCTGACGGAGCCGTCGTATTGGACACCCGAATCGCCCAGTCTCTACCGGATCGAAGCCCGGCTCGGAGAGGCGGCGACTACGGTCTCGTATCGCGGTCTCGTGGGGCTTCGCCGCTCGGGCGTCCGCGGGCGGTCGTTCTGGCTCGACGGCCGACGCTGGGTGCCGCGCGGCATTCCCAGCCCGAACGCTGTCGCCGATCTGGATGCCATCCAGGCGGCGGGGGCCGTCGCGGTGATCGAAGAACCGTCCGACCCGATCTGTGCCGCGGCGGATCTGGCCGGCCTGGTGATCGCGGCACGGGTCGGAATGCAAAGCTCGTTCGAGGCCGCGGCTGCCAGGCTGCTGGCATGGTCGCAGCATCCGTCCGTGGTGCTGGCAATCCTGCCTGCCGGCCGAGAGGATCTCGCGACCGCCGTGCGAACATCCAAGGGGACGATGCTCGTGGGGATCGAGGCCGACGGTGCGACGTCCAGATGGAACGTGCCGGCGGAAGCCGTAGCCAGTCTGGACTTCATCGCGGTTCGACTCGCTCCGGATTCGGTTCCCGATCATTCCTGGGGGGATGCCGATCCAGGGTTCCCGCTCGTCGCGCTCCGCGAGTCTGACTCTTGCAGGGGAGTTCAGGCCGTTCAGGCGAGAAAAGACTGCGATCGTCTGCAGGCCGATCTCGCGGCCTGGAACTGCAGCGGTCGTGAGACGCCTCCTTCGTGGGACTGGGCCGGCTATCTGATCGGTGGCGGACCGATCGTCGAGGGCCAGGGTCAGCCGAGGTAACGGGCGACGATCGCCCGGGCCCGCGTTTCATCGTGGGTGCCGGCGACGAGCGACCGGCCGTCGGCGAACACCGAGAGGACGATGCCCGGTTCGACCTCGGCCCGCACCATCCAGGCGTTCGTCGTGAGATTGGCGAAGTCTGCCAGCCGGCGACCGAGCCGTTCGAGGTCGACGCCTCCGCCCGCGGAGCCGACCTGCACCGCTTCGCGGCCACAGATCCGGGCCACCTGGCCGCCGCTGCGGCCCTCGAGCCAGGGGTAGTCGCCGCCACGACAGGTGGGGCAGCCCTCGGCGGCCAGCGGCCCGAGATCGATCGACCGCCAGTGGCCCGCCCAGAGATCGCAGACGAAGAGCCGATTGCCGAGGCGATCCTGGTCGCCGGCGAGCAGCCGGATCGCCTCGTTGGCCTCGACGGCGCCGACCACCAGCGCCGCCGTGCCGAGCACGCCGGCGGTCTCGCAGGTGGGCAGTGCCCCGGGCTCGGGCGGATCCGGGATCAGGCACCGCAGGCAGGCCGTACGTCCAGGAAGAATGGTCAGCACGCGGCCCTCGGCCCCGATCGCCCCGCCGTGCACCCAGGGGATGCCCCGGCTGCAGGAAAAATCGTTGATGAGGAAACGGGTTTCGAAGGTGTCGCTGCCGTCAATGATCAGGTCGACGCCCGACAGCAGCCGATCGGCCGTGGTGGCGGTCAGGTCGGCGACGAGCGGTTCAAGGACGGTTCCCGAATGAACCCGCTCCATCTGGCGGGCTGCCGCCACCGACTTCGGCAGTCCGGCCCTGACGTCGGCATCGTCGAACAGCACCTGGCGGGGGAGGTTGCTGATCTCTGGGACATCCCGATCGATCAGCCGCAGGTGGCCGATGCCGGCCCGGGCGAGGGCCAGCGTCACCACGCTGCCGAGCGCACCGCAGCCCACCACCGCGACCCGGGCCGAGGCGAGTTTCGCCTGTCCCTCCGGGCCGAGAGCAGCGAACCGCACCTGCCTCGCGTAACGGTCGGCGTCAAAAGGATGCATGCCGGCATCCTAACACGCCATCGCCGCCTCCATGATCGCCGCCTCGGTCGCCTCGCCCCGGGAAAATTCCGCGGTCAACTTCCCCTCGGCGAGCACCAGGATCCGATCGGCGAGGGTCAGGAGTTCGGGCAGCTCGCTCGACGTCAGGATCACCCCCATGCCGCCGCGGCAGAGACGGTCGATCAGGGCGTAGAGTTCCGCCTTGGCTCCGACGTCGATGCCCCGGGTGGGATCGTCGAGCAGGAGCAATCGCGGCTCGGTGAGAAGCCAGCGGGCGATGATGCACTTCTGCTGGTTGCCGCCGGAGAGCCCCATGATCGAAGCCTGCGGTCCGGCCGCCTTGACGCCGGTCTCGCGGATCACGGGGGAGACGAGTGCCTCCTCGCGGGACCGCGAGACGAGCCCGCCGCTGGCGGCCCGCCCGAGGCTGGCGATGCCCACGTTGCCGGCGACGTCGAGATCGGGAAACAGGCCGAGCCGTTTGCGGTCCTCCGTCACCATCGCGATCCGGGCCGCGCAGGCCTCGCTCGGGTGGGCGAAACGCACCGGCTCGCCTTCGAGTCGGATCTCGCCAGTCCAGCCGGTGCCGGCGGCTCCGAACAGAACCTCGAGCAGTTCCGTGCGGCCCGCCCCCATCAGCCCCGCGATGCCGAGCACCTCCCCCGCATTCAGGTCGAGATCGATCTCCTTGAGACGATAGCCGCGGGGGTGGTCCGGCCAGGGGAGCGTGAGTCCGCGGACTTCGAGCAGCCGCCGGCTGCGCGGACGTGCCTGATGGAATTCCTGGCCGGCGATCTCCCTGCCCACCATCCAGCCGGTGATCTCTTTCGGCGTCGTGGCTGAACGTTCGGCCGTCCTCACGTGCCTGCCGTCGCGGAGCACCGTGATCCGATCGGCCAGCCGGAAGACCTCGTCCATCTTGTGGGAGATGTAGAGGATCGTCACACCCCGCTCCCGCAGTCGGGCGATGACCCGGTAGAGCCGGGCGACCTCCGCCTCCGTCAGGGCGCTGGTCGGCTCGTCCATGATCAGCACGTCGCTCTGAAGGGAAAGTGCCTTGGCAATTTCGAGCAGCTGCTGGTCGCCGACCCGGAGCGAGCCCGCCGGCAGCCGCGGGTCGAGCTGGCAGTCGAGGGCGGCGAGGAGGCCGGCAGCCTCCCGCTCCATGGCCGCGTCGTCGAGCAGCCCGAGCGGTGTCCGCAGTTCGCGTCCGAGGAATATGTTCGCAGCCGCCGACAGCTGTTCGACGAGGTTCAGTTCCTGATGGATGATCGCGATGCCCGCCGACTCGGCATCCCGCGTGCCCTGAAATCTGCACGGTTCGCCTCGGACGCGGATCTCCCCCTCGTGCTCCGTGATCACGCCGGAGAGGATCTTCATCAGCGTGCTCTTGCCGGCGCCGTTCTCCCCGCAGATGGCATGGCACTCGCCAGCGAGGAGCTGGAACGTGACATCGGCGAGGGCGACGACCCCTTGGAACCGCTTGCCGACACCGCGGAAATCGACGATGGGCGTCATCGGACAGGGCGTTCCTGCAGTCTGCGGAAGGCGGCGAGCAGCAGCAGCACGGCCGCGCCGACCGCCGCCCCGAGGAGCCCGGTGCGTCCGCGAAACGCGTCGACGTTGGCCGCGCCCATCATCGCGAGCAGCCCGGCAAAGATGGCGATCGTGGGAATGGCGGCCAGTCCTCTGGCGCCCGCGAAAAGAGCACGTCCGGTCCTCGATAGTCCGCCGAACTGGGTGAGGGTGACGGCCAGCGCGACGATGATCCCGACGATCATCCCCTCGTAGACGTCGGCGCTCGCCTTGATCAGTTTCGAGACCGCGTCGATCACGACCCGCAGGAACAGCGAACCGAGCACCGTGCCGGTCACGGTGCCCACGCCCCCCTGCAGGCTGCAGCCGCCCACGACGGCGGCGGCGATCGCGTTGAGTTCGTAGCCGCGGGCGGCGTTGCCCGGTTGGGCCACGCTGCTGTCGGCCATCAGGAAGATTCCGGCGATCGCGGCGGTCAGGCTGCCGAAGCAGTAGGCGAACCACTTCACGTTTTCGGTACGGATGCCGCTGAGCCGAGCCGCCTGCTCGTTGCCGCCGAGGGCGTAGAGGTGGCGGCCAAGCACCGTGCGGGAGAGGATCAGCCACGTCAGGAACGCCAGTCCAAGAAAGGTCGCCGTCGAGATCCAGACGTTGTGTTCCTTGAGCCAGACGAAGAACGGCGTGCCGATGTTGATCTGCTGGTTTTCGCTCCCCCATCGTTCCCGGGTCACGAACAGGCACATCGCACGGGCGAAGCTCCGCAGGCCGACGAGCGTGGCGAGCGTGGCCACGAACGGCGGCAGCCGGATCGCGGTGATCAGCCATGTGTGGAGCGTGCCCACGAGCAGACCCGAGAGCATCGCCCCGCCGATGGCCGCGGCGATGCCGACAGCCCCGACCGATTCGAGCCGCTTGTCGCCGGCATCCGCGAACAGGGTCAGCAGCAGGCCGCAGGTCGTGCCGCTGAAGGCCACCATCGAGCCGGCGGAGAGGTCGATTCCGCCGGCGATGATCACCACGGCGGCCCCCAGCGCGATGATCCCGAGCAGGGAGGTGTTTCGCAGGATGATGTCGCGGCTCTCCGCCCACTTGGCGAAGTAGGTGTGGTTGGGATCGAGCCAGCCGGTGCCCACGAAGACGAGCACAAGGGCGGCCAGCAGGGCCATTTCGTGACGGGGCAGCCGCCAGCCGCGGCTGGCGGAAGGTTGGGAAGTCATGCTCAGGAACTGGTGAGGTTGTACTTCGCCAGCCAGGCCTTGAAGTCGGGGAGCGTCATGAACTCGACGAATTTCGGGTCGAACAGTTCGGGCTTCACGGGCGACGAGCCGTCGGGAACGACCACCCGCAGTCCGGTGGTGTGGATGTCGCCGTCGGGCTCGCCGGCCCGCGGAAACATCTCGGCGATCGTCGCCTCGTCGTTCTCCACCATCGCCTTGAGCAGCCGCACCGTCCGCACACCCATCTCGAACGGGTTTTGCACCACCATCACGTCGATGTTGCCCTTTTCCATCTGGCCGATGGCGAGATCGGCCGCGTCGAAGGTGGCGACCACGTAGCGGTCACGGGTGCCGCTCTCGCCGAGCACGTCGGCGATGGCTGGAGCGTTGTAGGCCCAGATTCCCACGAGCGCCGCAAGGTCGCCATGATTTTGGATGGCATTTCGGACGTTGTCGCGGGCCCGGGGCAGATCCATTTCATCCGCCATCCTGTCGCGCTCGGTGAAGGCGGTGCCGATCGCCTCCTTGACGCCGTCCATGCGGCTCCTGGCGTTGTCGTTGTCGGTGAAGCCGGCGAATTGGGCGTAGCCCCCCGCCTTCAGCCCCTTGGCCTCGAGGACGGCCCTGGCCGCGGTGCCGAGTGTCCGTCCGCCGACCAGGTTGTCGGTGCCGATGTAGTAGGGACGGGCGTCGCGAAAGGTGCCGCGGTTCACGTCGCCGTCGACAGTGATCAGCTTCACGCCCTTCGCCTGCAGCTTCCTCATCTCGTCGGCGATCGACGAGTTGTCGGCCTGTATGACGCTGATCGCGATGCCGGCGATGTCGTCCTGGGTGGCGTACTGTCGAAGCCGCTCGATCTGTCCTTCGGCCGAGGCGTTGTTGACGTCCCGGGAGACGCTGATGCCGGCCGCGGCGCAGTCGAACCGTTTTTCACCCTCCTTGAGGCCGCTCAGCAGGGCGTCCCAGAAGGGGTCGTCGCCATTGGTGATGAAGATGAAACGTTTGGATGCCGGGGTGTCGCGGCCTGCGGCAGGCGAGGTTTTCCCTGCCGCCTGCGGTGCCTCCTGGCGGGGTTGCTGCGGCGAGCAGCCGACGAGGAAGACGACCAGAACGAATCCGATCGCACGCCAGAAAATGGGTCCTTGCATGGTGTTCCTCCTCTGATCAATACCTTAACCCATTGCGGCGGAGGTGCACCAGAGCCGGGGCTTCCGCATCTGCCTCCCCCGCCTGCACCTCGGCCACGACGACCATGTGGTCGTGGGCGGAGACGCTGGCGATCGCCCTGCACTCGAGCCAGCCTGCGGCCGCCGCGATGATGGCGTTGCCAGATGGCGTGCGTCGGATCTCGACCCCCGGGAAGGCCTCCTCCCCCTCGGCCTGAGGCCGGCCCAATCGACCGAGCAGCGATCGCTGCGACTCCGCCAACAGGTTGACCACGAACGGTGTTCCGCCGGTCACCGCCGGAAGCAGATCCCGGGTCGTGCCGATGGCGATCGTGACCGAGGGTGGCGAGAACCCCGATTGCATCACCCAACTCGCAAGCATGCGGCGATCCTGGTCCCGATCCCGCCAACTGACCACGAACAGGCCGCTGGGAATCCTTCCCAGGGCAGCGGCAATGCCTTCCGGGGCTGGCGAGCCGGCGGCATCGACGGACGCGGGTGTGGTCGAATCGGGAGACGGTTGTGAATGCGGCATCTGCATGGCCCGACAAGACAGGGGGGCTTGGCTGAACTGCGAAGTCTCGATCTTACCCTGTTTTCCGCGACTGCATCATCGGGCCAGGCTGTCCGGGATGATCCTGTGGAAGCGGCCACTGGATGCCGATCAGAGAGTGTCGCCAGCGGCGTTTTCGCCTCCCGTGCCGCGGTGGCTGCCCGGCGGTCCCCCGGCCGACGCTTCATGCCCATGCCCCAACCACGCTCCGTTCCGTCGTCAGACCGCCGTCCCGCGGCGCGGACCACCCGTCCGCAGCGTGTCGGGATCGCTGTGGCGATGATCCTCGGCCTCTGCGCCGGGCACGAATCGGACGCCCGCGGCCAGGAGGGATGGCGGCCGGCAGACACACCGGTGCCACTCGAGTCGCCGGCCGAGAGCCTGCCGGGGCCCCTTGCGTCGACGCTGCTGCCGAACACTTCGATGGTCCCCGGGATTCCGGACGCGATCCCCGAGGCGATTCCGGACGTCGTCTACGAACCGCTTCCCGAAGAACAATCGCGGCCGCTGTCGGCCGACGATCTGCCGCCCGATCGGATCGATGATCTCTGGGCACCGGAACCATGGTCCTGGCAGATCATGCCCAACAACCTGATCTACACCAGCTACCTCGCCGGCCCCAAGGAACCGCGGATCGGCACGGTGATGTACTCAGACACCGACCCGGGAGTCTTTCAGCCCTCCAGCCAAGAGGGCACGCTCTGGGACACGACGCTCGGCGGCCGGGTTTCGATCCTGCGATATGGGTCCGATCCCGTCGTGCATCCGCAGGGCTTCGAGGTCCAGATCGAGGGCGCCGCCTTCGTGCGACTCGACCCCCAGGACGACCGCGATCTGCGGTCGGCCGACTATCGGTTCGGTGTTCCGCTCGTCTACGGAGTCGGCCGCTGGCAGACGAAACTCGCCTACTACCACAACAGCGCCCACCTCGGCGACGAGGCGATGATCAAGTATCCCTGGTTTCCGAGGGTGAACTACGTCCGCGACTGCATCGTCTGGGGCAACTCCTATTACCCGCGCGACTGGATGCGACTCTATGGGGAGGTCGGCTGGGCGTTCTTCAACGCCGGCGGTTCGGAGCCGTGGGAGTTCCAGTTCGGCACGGAACTGATTCAGGCACGGCCGACCGGGGCGCTGGGCACTCCGTTTCTGGCGGTCAACGGCATGACACGGCAGGAACTCGACTGGGGCGGAAACCTCTGTGTGCAGACTGGCTGGGCCTGGCGGGGACGGGCCAGCGAGAAGCTGTTCCGGCTCGGGTTCGAATATCTCTACGGCTCCGACCCACAGTACGAATTCGTGTTCTACAACCAAAATCGCTACGGCTTCGGCGTCTGGTACGACTACTGACTTCACGGAAAACCTCGGCATCGTGCCGAGTTTTCCTTGGCGACCTCCGGTCGCTGGTGTTTACCCGGGCCTCCGGCCCTGGCCTCTGTCCGATGTGGGACAGGCTTCAGCCTGTCATGAGCCGCTCATCGCATCGGGCGGGTAGACTCTTCGGCGATGCCGCTGCTCTGTATTGAAACGACGTGCGATGAGACGGCCGCTGCGGTCGTCTCCCGAAACCGCCTCGTGCTCTCGAGCGTGGTCGCCAGCCAGGATGCCCTCCATGCACGTTGGCGGGGCGTCGTTCCGGAACTGGCCAGCCGGGCCCACGTCGAGCGGATCATCCCGGTGATCGACGAGGCCCTGAACCGGTCCGGGATCGGGCGGCAGGAGATCGAGGCGGTGGCCGTCGCGGTCAGGCCCGGTCTGGTCGGGTCGCTGCTCGTAGGCCTTTCGGCCGCCAAGGGCATTGCCGCGACGCTCGGCATTCCGATCGTCGGATACGACCACATTGCGGCACATCTCTACGCCTGCCGGCTCGCATACCCTCTGGCAGACCTCTACCCGGCCGTCGGACTCGTCGCCAGCGGAGGGCATACCTCCCTGTTTCACGTTCGGGGACCACTCGATCTGGAACGGCTCGGGGGCACGATCGACGACGCTGCGGGGGAGGCCTTCGACAAGGCCGCCAGCCTGCTCGGACTCGGCTACCCGGGCGGGCCGCAGATCGAGCGAGCCGCCGTGGGGGGGAATCCAAGGGCCCATCGACTGCCGCGGCCGTTGGCCGGCGATCAGGAGCGGATCGACCTTAGTTTCAGCGGCCTGAAGACCGCCCTTCGGTATCTGGTGCGGCCTCCCGGGGCAGCCGCCGACACGCCCCCACCGACCGGCCGGCGGCTGGCCGACCTCGCGGCGTCGTTTCAACAGGCGGCCGTCGATGCGATCCTCGCCAAGGTCGGGCTGGCACTCGAGCGGACCGGCTGCCGCTCGCTTCTCGTCGGAGGCGGGGTGACGTCGAACACGTTGCTACGGGAATCGCTCGAGCAGATGGGAAAAAATCGCGGTCTGTCGGTCTACATGCCACCCCGGGAACTCTGCACGGACAACGCCGCCATGGGCGCCATCGCCTGGGAGCGGCTCGACCTCGGCGACCGGGATGATCTCGAACTCGACGTCGCTCCAGGCACCGATCGCAGCGCCGCCAGCCGCGGTCAGCGGCGGGCCTGATCTGCCGGCGCTCAGAAACTGGAAAACTGCTCGAACTCGTCGTAGGGCCGATGCTCGAGGTTGACGAACCGGGTGTAGTCGTGCTGCCAGAGCAGCTTGATGTCGCCGATCGGACCGTTTCGCTGCTTGGCGATGATGATCTCGGCCTGCCCCTTGACCCGCTCCCGATCTTCGTCGGTCGTCTGGTAGTACTCTTCGCGATGGACGAACATCACCACGTCTGCGTCCTGCTCGATCGCCCCCGACTCCCGCAGGTGATTGAGTCGCGGCCGATTGTCGCGGGAGACCTCCGCCTGCCGGTTGAGCTGGGCGAGGCAGAGCACCGGAATATCGAGCTCGCGGGACATCATCTTCAGGCGGCGAGCGATCCTCGCGACCTGCTCCTGACGGGGGTCGCGGGGGTTGTCGGGTTCGATCAGCTGCAGGTAGTCGATCACCACGAGCGAGAGGCCGTTTCGTCGCTTGAGCCGTCGTGCGACGGCGGCGATTTCTGTCAGGGTGCGGCCCGGAGTGTCGTCGATGTAGAGCGGCGATGAGCTGATCTCGGACGACTTCTGCACCAGTCGGCGGCGATCTTCCTGGGAGATCGTTCCGTTTCTGAGGCGGTGCCCGTTGACCTGTGCCGATGAACAGAGGAGGCGGTCGGCCAGTTCGAGGCAGGCCATCTCGAGGCTCACGAAGAGCACCGGTTGCTTGATGGCGATCGCAACGTGCTCGGCGATGTTCATCGCGAAGGCGGTTTTTCCCATGCTGGGCCGGGCAGCGAGGATGATCAGTTCGGAGTTGTGGAGGCCGCCGCAGAGCGTGTCGAGATCGGTGAAGCCTGTCTCCACGCCACCGAGGGCGTGTTCGTGCTTCATCCTCGCATCCATCCGGACCATCACCTCCTCGAGCACCTCGTCGATCGGCTTCGCCTCGGCGGAGCTCCGGTGCTCGAGGATCTCGAAGATCTTGGCCTCCGCCCGGGCGAGCAGTTCCCTGGGCTCGTCGACGGAGTCGTACGCATCCCGGAGAATGTCGGTGCTGGCGTCGATCAGCGAGCGCAGCATCGATTTGTCGCGGACGATCTGGGCGTAGTGGGTCGCGTGGGCTGCGTGGGGCACCGCCTGGAGAATCTCGGCCAGCGCCGGGGCGCCGCCGATCCGTTCGAAATCGCCCTTCGATCGGAGCCGCTCGTGGACGATCGTCACATCGATCCGCTTGCCGCCGTCGTGCAGTTCGAGCAGATGCCGATAGAGGATCTCGTGGGCCTCGTCGTGGAAGTCCTCGGGACGAACGACGAGGGCCACGTCGTCGCAGACGTCCGGCTTGAGCAGGATGCTGCCGAGGACCGCCCGCTCGGCATCGACGTTTGCCGGCCGCTCGATCGCAGGGCCCAGTGGCGATCTGCCGGTCGAATCGGCATCAGCGCGCCTCGGACGCCGCACGCCCCGGTGACCGGGATCGCGCGCGTCAGCCTCCCTCGATGAAGCCATCGGTTCGAGCCTCCCTGCATCGCCACGGAGATGGTGCTACTTCGAGCCGCCGTCGCCGCTGGACGGCACCACCCAGACTTTGAGATCGCCTTCCACTTCGGCCGCAAGCTTGACCTTCACGGTGTACAAGCCGACCTCCTTGAGAGGACCCTGCAGAATGATCTGGTCGGGCGAGACCATGAGATCCTGCTGTTTGAGCGAACGGGAGATCTCGGCGGGACCAACCGATCCGTAGAGATGCCCCTCGTCGTTGGCGTTGGCCTCGATGGTCACGCTCGTCCGCGACAACTCCTCGAGCAGGCTTCGAAGCCCGGCCAGCCGTTCGCGGGCGATCTCCTCGAGCTTTGCCCGATGCTTCTCGACCATGCGTTTGTGGTGGTCGGTGGCGACCGTGGCCAGGCCCTGCGGCAGCAGGAAGTTGTAGGCGTAGCCACGCTTTACCTCGACGACCTCTCCCTGCTTGCCGAGGTGCTCCACGTTGTGGACCAGAAGCAGTTGGATGCCGCCCCGATCTCCCTTGGGAAGCCGGGATTGGCGGGTCGAGATCGTGGGCATGGTTCTGGGGGGCATGGGAATCTCCTGACTCAAAACTGGAATGCTGTTGGTTTGAATGAAGGTTTTGAAACGGTGACGCGATGGTGGGTCAGAAAGGAATGTCGTCGTCGCCACCGACCTGACCGCCCACCTCGCTGCCACCGCGGGTCGGCCCATCATACACGTCGGCCGACTGATCGTATTCGTCGTTCATGGATGGCGCCGGACGGCCACCCGCAGCCCTCGCCTTGGGCCGGCTTCCGTCGCCCCTCGGGCCGTCGCCGCCCCGCGAACCGAGCAGTTGCATCCGCTCTCCCACGACGCGAAGCTTGGAGTTTTTCTTGCCGTCCTTCTCCCAGGTGTCGAGTTTCAGCCGGCCCTCGATCATCAAGGGCGAGCCTTTGGTGACGTATTCCCCGGCGATCTCGGCGGTCCGTCCCCAGAGCGTCACGTCGACGAACGTGGTCTCCTCGACCCATTCGCCGGTCGCCGTTTTCCGACGGTCGTTCACGGCGAGGCCGATGTCGGTCACGGCGGTCCCGTTGGCGATGTACCGCAACTCAGGATCGCGGGTCACGTTGCCCAGAAGAATCACCCGATTGAAACTTGCCATCGCTCCTGTCTCCTCGGATACATACTGAACGCTTGTACAACACGACCCCAGCATAGTGGCCCGGGGCGGGGCATTGCAAGGGGCCGGTCGGGGCTACTCTCCGACGACCGGGGCAGCGGCGGCAGCGGCCGTTGCCGGTGCCCGGCGCTGGACCGTCTCACCGGCCAAGGCGTGCTGGACGAGCGCGTCTGCGATCCGCGGCTCGATTTTCAGGACCAGTTTCCGCAGGATGTCGTCCGTGATCTCGCACTGCCGTTCGAGGGCCGTGAGGTTTGTGGACGGCATGTTGAAGTAGGTCAGCCAATAGACGCCCTTCTTGTGGCCCTTGATGGGGTAGGCCAGCTTTCGCTCGTCCCAGAGCCGCGAGGCCAGCACCGTGCCGCCGAACTGTTCGATCAGGCCGACGATCTGCTGGGCGGACCCGGCCGGATCGCGAGCGAACTTCGAGGCGTCGAGAATGAACATCCCTTCGTATACCACCATGATCTGCGTGCTCCCTTTCTGTCGTTTCGTACGCGTGTTTTTACTGTCGTTCTGGTCTGGATCGGTGAATTGGAGAAATCCGGCTCTTCAGTTGTAACGGTTCATCGCCGACTCGATTCCCAGCGCCGTCCACTCCTCGACGGCGTCGGCCGCCCGCTCGAGCAGCGGGCTGACGGTCTCCCGCTCCGACTTGGAGAACCGACCGAGGACGAAATCCGCGGTCTTCCAGCCCTCTGCAACCGGTCCGATGCCGATCCGGAGCCGTGGCACGGCGTTTGTGCCAAGCCGAGCAAGCACGTCGCTGAGCCCGTTTTGGCCGCCGCCGGAGCCGCTCGCTCGGATGCGGATCGTATCGGTCGAAAGCTGGAAGTCATCACACACAATAAGGATGTCGTCATGCTCGATCTTGTAGAAGTCGCGGGCCGCCAGAACGCTGGCACCGCTGAGGTTCATCCAGGTGAGGGGCCAGAGCAACAGCACCGGGCATCCGCGGATCGTGACCTGGGCCGTGTCGCCCTGAAACCGCGCCCGTCGAACGGGCGAACCGGACCGCTTTGCCAGAATTTCCACCACGTCGAACCCGACGTTGTGCCGGGTGCCCTCGTAGTTGCGTCCTGGATTTCCCAGCCCTGCGACGAGTTTCACGATGCATCAGCCGCAGGCTCGACGGATCGAGCCCGACAGGATCAGCCCTCCGCTGCCTCTCCTTCTCCTTCCTCGGCGGCCTTGCGGCCGATCACTTCGGGTTCGGCGGCTCCAGTGACGGCCGCGGTCTCATCGGCCTTTTGCGGCAGCGAGCAGCTCACCACGGTTTCCTCGCCATCCGCAAGAGCCTTGGCACCGGCGGGCAGTTCGAGGTCGTGCACCTTGAGGTGGCCGCCGAGTTCCAGCTTTCCGACGTGGGCATGAATTTTTTCCGGAACCGCGTCGGGCGTGCACTCGATCTCAATCTCGTGGAGGATCAAAGTGACCACGCCGCCAGCCCTGTGCCCGGGAGCCTCGCCGCGGAGATCGACGGGAACCTTGACCTTGATCCGTTCCGACTTGTCGACCCGAAGGAAATCGACGTGGATCGGCTGGACACCGAAGGTGTCCCACTGCAGTTCGCGTACGAGGGCGCTGGTCTTCACGGCGCCCTTGAGTTCGACGACCCGGCTGCCGTGCCGGATGACGGCCTCGATCGCCTCGCGCTTGGCAGCCAGATCGATAGATTTTTCCCCGTGACCGTAAAGAACGGCCGGCACCATGCCTTCACGGCGGAGCCGACGGCTTTCCCGGGAACCGGTAGCCTTGCGGGACACGACGTCGAGTGAATCGCTCATGAAAACTCCTTTTTCTCGGGCCCCATAGTCTGCCACGGCCTCCGGCTTCCGCAAGTCGGGCCGCGGTTTCTCGCAATTCCGCGGCCCCACGGGGCTACTGGAACATCATGCTGACCGATTCGTTGCGGTGAATTCGCTTGATCGCCTGCCCGAGCAGGCTGGCGACCGAGAGCACCGTGATGTTCGGCAGGGCCTTGTCGGCCGGCAGCGGGATCGAATCGGTGATGATGATGCCGGCGAACGGGGCCGCCTGGAGCCGCTCGATCGCGGGCCCGACCAGCAGGCCGTGGGTGGCCGCGGCGTAGATCGCCCGGGCCCCGTGGTCGTGGACGACCGCCGCCGCCGAACAGATCGAGCCTGCCGTGCTGATCATGTCGTCGAACATCAGCGCCACCTTCCCCTCGACGCCGGCCCCGATGATGTTCGTGCTCTTGGTGGTGTCGGCACTGAGCCGCCGCTTGTCGACGATCGCCAGCGGCACGCCGAGCCGGTTGGCGTGTCCCACGGCCCGCTTGATGCTGCCCGCGTCGGCCGCCACAACGACGAGGTCGTCGTGGGGCAGGTCCATCGACTGGAAGTGGTTGTTGAGCACCGGTGCCGCGTAGAGATGGTCCACCGGCACGTCGAAGAACCCCTGGATCTGCGCGGCGTGCAGGTCCATCGCCAGCACCCGGTCGGCGCCGGCCCGGGTGATCAGGTTGGCGACGAGTTTGGCGGTGATCGGCACCCGACCGGCGTCCTTGCGGTCCTGCCTCGCGTAGCCGAAGTAGGGGATGACCGCCGTCAGACGGAACGAACTCGCCCGCTTGAAGGAGTCGATCATCACGAGCAGTTCCATGATGTGCTCGTTCACCGGCGGGCAGGTGGGCTGGACGATGAACACGTCGCGGCCGCGGACATCCTCGTCGATCTTGCAGGAGATCTCGCCGTCGGGAAAACGGCCGAGAGTGATCTTGCCCATCGGCAGGTTGAGATACCGGCAGATGTCCTGCGTCAGGGGGCCATTGGCCGGGCCGCCGAAGATCTTGAGGTCGTTCATGTCGCTTCGAGGGGTGCTCGGGAGAGGGGCCGTCCGTGCCGCAAAGGCACTGTGACCGGTATCGGGCGGGGCTTCAAGCCTCCCCGCGGGTCAGGCCGGACCCCGGGCGAGTGCCGCCGCGACCGCAGCCAGCTGCTCGGGGGTGTTGACCGACAGGGTTTCGCTCGGATCGAGGCAGGGAATCGCGTCGACGACCCGGCCTTCGGCCTGGAGCAGCCCGGGACAGTCGGTCAGGTAATACTCCCCCGCGGCGTTGGAGGTGCCGAGCCTGGAGAGGGCCAGCAGAAGGGCGGCGGCGTCGAACACGTAGGTGCTCATGTTGACCTCGCGGATCGCCCGTTGGTCGGGCGTGGCATCCTTTTCCTCGACGATCCTCTCGAACCGGCCGGCAGCATTGCGGACGATCCGGCCGAGCCCGGCGGCCTCGGCCGTGACGGCGGTGCCCAGCAGGCAGGCGGCGTTTCCGGCCCTGAACCTGTCGAGCAGACCGGTCACGCTCGCGGGCCGCAGCATCGGGGAATCGCCGCAGACGATCACGACCGGCCGCGGCCCCCCCTGCCCGGCAATCCGCCGCTCGATGAGCGGCCTGGCCGCGGCGACCGCATCGCCGGTGCCTCGTTGCTCACGCTGGATCGCGAACGAGACGCCGGACAGGCCCGCAAGTGCCGCCTCGACGAGTTCGGCACGATACCCCACGACGACGATCCGGTCCTCGACACCTGCCGCCTCGAGCGCGTCGAGCACCCAGCGGACGAGTGGTTTGCCGGCGGCCTCGGAGAGCACCTTGGGAAGATCGCTCCCCATCCGGGTGCCGCGACCGGCAGCGAGCACAATGGCGATCGGCGGGGCTTCGGGGCTCATGGTCGGTCTCCTTTCGTTCTCGTTCGTCGCCAGTCTATCGAGCCTTCGGATTTTTGCAGTTTTTCAGCGTCGCTGCAGATGTGGGACAGGCTTCAGCCTGTCGTGCCCTGCAGATGTGGGACAGGCTTCAGCCTGTCGTGCCTCAACTCGCACAACCCGCTCGGGGCTGCCCACGCCCCGAGAGCCGGACGTTCGCTGCGGCCATCCTGGCCTTCGCTCTCTCGGAGGCGTCTGCGCTCCGCCATCCTGGCTGCGCTTGTCGCCTACGCCGGCTCTCGGGGCGTGGGCAGCCCCTCGCTGATATCCATTGAGGATTTTCAGGTGTGACTTGTTCCTTGGCCGGCGAGCGGAAGGGTAGACTCGCGCCGCGGTTCCTGAACCTTTTACGGATGCTCGCAGATGGCCCTCAAGCGGTTGACTGTCGTTGATGGAATGGACGAGGTGGTCGGTCCGCTGGCCGTCAGAACCCGGCGGCTGCGGGGCGGCCTGCAGGACGGGTTGCTGCTGGTCGAGATCGCGGCCTGTGGTACGACGGCCCAGGTGCTTCCCGACCGCGGACTCGGCATCTGGAAGATGACCTCGGGGGGCACCGACATCGGCTGGTCGTCGCCCGTCCGTGGGCCGGTGCATCCGCAGTTCGTGCCGATCACGGATCCTTCCGGCCTCGGCTGGCTCGAAGGATTCGACGAGCTGGTGGCCCGCTGCGGGCTCGTCAGCAACGGGGCTCCGGAATTCGATCCGCAGGGACGACTTCTCCATCCGCTGCACGGGAGGATCGCCAACCTCCCCGCCCACGGTGTCGAGGTGACGCTCGACGAGGCGGCCGGCACGGTGACACTGCACGGCGCCGTCGACGAGACGCGGTTCCTGTTCCAGTCGCTGCGGATGACGACCTCGATCTCGCTGCAGGCCGATCGGCCGCGGGTCTCCTGGACCGACACGGTGGAAAACCTGTCGGATCGGCCGACGACGATGCAGATGCTCTATCACGTCAACATCGGGCCGCCGTTTCTCGGCGCCGGATCCGAACTCGTGTCCGCCGTCGAGGAGCTGGCTCCGAGGGATCATGGAGCGGCAGCCGATGTGCCGACCTGGAACCGCTACGACGAGCCGCGTCCGGGCCGGCCGGAGCAGGTTCACTTCATGTCGCTGCGGTCCGACGAGGCGGGCAGGGCGGCGGCGATGCTCGTGGCCCCGGGTGGTGGCGATGCCGTCTGTCTCTCCTGGCGCTCCGACACGCTTCCCTGCTTTTCGCTCTGGAAGAACCAGGGGGGGCTCGCCGACGGGTATGTCACCGGCCTCGAACCGGGCACGAACTATCCGAACCCGAGGTCGTTCGAGGCGGCGCAGGGAAGGGTGGTTTCGCTGTCACCCCGGGCGGGCGTCTCATTCGCCCTGGAACTCGAACACCTGACGGGGCCGGCCGTCGCCAGCGTGCGGGAGCGGATGGCCGCGAATGCCGGCCCTCTCCGAAGCCGGGATCGACCCCGCCCGGACTGGTCGGCAGGCTAAGCATTCCGGGCCCGGCGCCGACGCCGGGCCGATGCCGATCAGGAGAGCAGCCCCTTGACCACGTGACCGTGGACGTCGGTGAGTCGGAAATCCCGGCCCGCATGACGGAACGTCAGCCGCTCGTGGTCGAGGCCGAGGCAGTGGAGGATCGTGGCCTGCAGGTCGTGCACGTGGACCTCGTCGCGGGCGATGTGGAATCCGAGTTCGTCGGTCTCGCCGTAGCTGACGCCGCCCCTGATGCCGCCGCCGGCGAGCCACATCGTGAACGCGTTGGGGTGGTGGTCCCGGCCCTTCGAGCGGCCGAGCACGGCGCTCGCCTCAACCATCGGGGTCCTGCCGAACTCTCCCCCCCAGACCACGAGGGTGCTGTCGAGCATCCCCCGGCGCTTCAGATCGGCGATCAGGGCCGCAGACCCCTGGTCGGTCGCCGCGGAGTTTTTCTTCACGTTGCCGGCAACGTCGCTGTGCCCGTCCCAGCCCTCGTGGTAGATCGTGATGAACCGCACCCCACGCTCCACCAGCCGCCGGGCGATCAGGCAGGCCCGCGAGAAGCTCGCCTCCTCCGGCTTGCAGCCGTAGAGGGCGAGTGTCTCGGGCGACTCGTCGGCGAGGTTCATCAGTTCCGGCGCCGATGTCTGCAGCCGGTGGGCCATCTCGTAGCTGGCGATCCGTGTCGCGATCTCGGGATCTCCGTCGGCGGCCAGCCGACGCCGGTTGATCGAGTTGACGAGGTTCAGGGTCTCGTCGGCCAGTCGCATGTCGGCACCGGCCGGCGAGTCGACGTTGAGGATCGGCGTGCCGGCGTTGCGGAACCGGGTGCCGGTATAGAGGCTGGGCATGAAGCCGCTCGACCAGTTCGCGCTGCCGCCACTGATCCCGGCCCCCGTGCTCATCACGATGAAGGCCGGCAGGTCGGTGGTCTCGCTGCCGAGGCCGTAGGTCACCCACGATCCCATGCTCGGTCGGCCCGGCTGGGCGAAGCCGCAGTTCATGAAGATCTGGGCCGGGGCGTGGTTGAACTGGTCGGTGCGGCAACTCCTCACGATCG
>Ga0114973_10000163_pt1 | contig 46904 bp, 42 predicted proteins | sample M_140807_MF_Meta_FD_87025 | JGI IMG/M metagenome (GOLD analysis project Ga0114973, IMG submission 87025) | Freshwater microbial communities from Lake Montjoie, Canada to study carbon cycling - M_140807_MF_MetaG | ecosystem: Environmental > Aquatic > Freshwater > Lake | place: Lake Montjoie... | reverse complement strand
GAAGGTTCATACGAATACCTACGTCATCTACACCAGATAAAACGTTGGTACTGGTTCCAATAGTTGCTTGTAAATTATTTACTGCTGTCTGAGCATTATCAATTGCAATGTTGGCTTGAGTTAATTCAGTTTGTGCGGTGGCTTGTGCTGTAGATGCTGCTGTTTTTGCTGCAACGGCTTCAGATATTTGTACTTGTGCAGTTGATGTGTCAATATTATTTATGGAGGTTTGGGCTGTTGTAATTGTATTTTTTGCATCTATAACTACTTGAGAACTTTGATCTACTGGTGTGACGGCTAAGTTTATGTTATTAATTGTGGCAGTGGCTGTGTCTACTAAGACTACATTTGATTGTGCTACTGCTACTGTGGCTGTCACTGTATCTACCGCTGCCTGAGCCTGAGTCTTTTCAACTATTGCTACTGCAACTATGGCTGTGGCTGTGTCTGTGGCTGTAATAGCCTGTTGAACCTCTGTAGTAGCCGTTGTAAGGGCTGTATTAACTGCCTGTTGAGCAGGGCTTACAACAACTTGTTCTTGATTTTCTGTAGCATGGGCACGATCAGGAGCCATAATTCCAAAAATAGTCAAGCATAACCCTACCCCAAAGGCTAATAATAGTCTTCGTTTAAGGTTAGTCAATTGAGTGGTGGTCTCCTATGTGTAGTTATATTAGTAATTATACCATTTTTATACAATAAAAAAGAGGGTAGAAATTAATCTACCCTCAATTTTATAAGGAGTTATTAAGCCTTAACCTTTTTCTGAATCTTTAATACAAGATTAGTTAAGGTTGTGATTAATGTTTTAAGTTGTGCTACAGTTAACGACAAAGCAGCCACAGCAGCAAGTGCTTGTGATGCTGAATCAGTAACTGTTGCAGATGCAGACACCTTTACTTGACCTGCTGCTGGTAAATCAGTTCCACCAGTTGCGCTGATAGTAACTGCTCCTGCAGATAATGGCATGTAAACTTTGTAAGTTTTTACACCATTTGCGTCAGTTGTAATAGATGTTGCAGTAATGGTATCGCTTGATCCACCAAAAGAATAACTTGTGGTAATTCCTGTAGAGGCAAGTAGGCTAGCATGTGTCTTTCCAGACAATACTGCACCTGTTGCATCAACTGGTGAAAGAGTAATTGTGGCTTGCTCTCCTGCTACATAGTTTGCTTTATCAAAAGCCAACTTAATAGAAGCAACGGCAGCCTCTACACGCACAGTAACTGTGTCTGCAGAGATTGTTCCACTCTTTACTACTACACCTGCTGAACCAGTCTTAACACCAGCCAAAGAAAACAACGCTGCACCATTAGAGATAGAAGCAGTTGTTGCTGAGTTGCTGATTACTGTAAGATCATTTGAAGTAACTGTTAGTGTTCCTGCTCCTACAACTACGCCAGCAGCATCATATGCTACGGCAGAAATTGCGTCTGCGTTAGAACCTACAGCAATTGCTGGCTTCTTTACAGTTGTAACAACTTTGGCAATGTCACCATAAAATGTTACTTTCTCTGTTGCTAACAATGCTCCAGATTGTGAAGTAAGAGTAATTGTTCCTACGCCAGATGTTCCATCAGAGAATACTCCAATGTAGTTTCCTGCAGGTACAACTAATGATCTACCAAGACCGTTAATTGTTGTATGGTTTGTACCATACCCTAACATACCCGCTCCTGAAATTGTTGCTGTAACAGATTCTGAAGCAGAAGCATTAACAGCATTCTTTTGAGTTAAAACAATAACTGCTGCTGCATCAGATGAGACTGTCTTTGAAGCATATACAGTAGCATCTGTTGTTGCTGAAATTGTTTCTCCAGTATTAATAAAAGATGTTGTATAAGCAGTTGATGCCTTAAGGTCTGGAGCGGTAACAGTAACTGTCCATGTAATGGCAGCAGATGTAACTGAACCAGATGCGCTAGTCAATGTAGGAATAAATCTAACTACATATGATCCAGCGACGGTAGGCACATAAAATGATGATGTCAACTTTGCAGTAACATAACCAGAAGTATTAGTTGCTGGAGATACTGCTGCTGTTTTTGTGTCTGCTGATAGTGCCACTGTTGCGCTAGATGTTTCTGTAACGGCAAACTGTGGAACGCTAGCAGTAGATGGGGCAGATAGTACTGCAGATATTACCGAAACGGTATCTCCAATACTTGTTCCCAAAAATGATACTGATACTACTGCAGTTGCAGTCTCACCAGGATTAATCGTATCTGCTACGGCATCAATGGTGACAACGTCAGCATATACTGTAGCCTGTGTCGGAAGTGCCGACATCACGCCAAGTGTCAAGGCTGCAGCCAAGACTGTGGCAAGTTTCTTAAATGAATTCATTATTCTCCTTGTTAGTTTATATTAAGTTTAAGTTATCCAGAAAATCCTTAACATCGTTAGGCATTTCCCGATTATCTAATTCTACCACACGTTGTTGTTTCTCTGCAAGTCGAGTTGCAGAACTCCAAGTATGGACCTCAATTTCTGTATTATTATTTTTTGGGGTATGAGATATTGCCCCAAATACCGCTCCACAGACCGCATCCGCTAAGTCCTTGGATTTTTTACGAGGGTGATCTACTCTGTTGCCCTTCATAATTTTTAATTCTGACATTTCTTCTAACAATAATGGAATCATAGGAATTGCTACTCGCTCTTCATAAATCATCATTGCTAAATCTTCGTAGTGTTTTTTGGCAACCGAAACAGTTTCTGTTCTAATACCAACAGCCTGTAACTCATTTTGAATATCAAAAGATTGCCAACGGTCAAAAGAAACCATTCCAAGATTAAAACCTTCTCTACGTAAATTAACTATCCATTGTTTTACTTCAGATAAGTTAACTGGACCTTCTGCTTTTGGTTCCCACCACACAACAGCATCAACAACAACTATAGGGGCTACTTGTTCATAGTCTTTAATAACTTGAATGTTAACCCATTTGTCGACATGTGCAATGGCAACAGCACACTTGTCATGTTTTTGTGCAAGGTCGGCATGTACATAATATATTTTTTCTGGATCTGGTTTAAATGTTTCTTCAAACCTTTTAAATAAATCTATTGGGTTTCTTGTATTCATGCATTTTTCTAACTTTTCTTTTTGTTTAAAAAAAGCATCTGAGGCATATGTTGGAACACATGCAAAACGCATCATGGCATCACCAAGGTCTGTATAGAATGCTAGTTTAAAATCATCTATCTTTCTTGTTGGGTTTACTTCCCATGTGGGTCTTTTTAATGCCAATACCCTCGGAATTTTGTAAGAAATAATTTGATCTTCATCCCAGTTAATTTCAAATTGATTTCCTGGATCATTATGCGGTAAATCTTCATTCATAATAAAAGTATGTTTTTTTTCAATAGTTTCTTTTTCCATGATAACATCATCATATCTTTTTGAAATAAAGTCTCCTTGATAACGAGGAAACGAAAGAAGAACTACTTTACCAAGATCTGGAAAACGTGAATCTACCGAGCCACGAAATGCTTTATAAATATTTTCTGCAGTCTTGCCTTGCTCATTACCAGTTCCAATTTCAGAAACAAATCCAGAAATTTCATCAAGTACTGCAAGAAGTAAATTTAAACCTTCATGAGATTCTCTTTCTGAGTGTCCAGAGTACACAGTAATTGATTTATTAAACTCTACGCTATCTGCCTTTGCATAATATTTACCTGCAAACCACGGAGACTTTTCAATCTTGGTTTTAAATCCTTTAAAAAAAACGTTCTTTGCTTGTTGAGCATTAATAGCAACGTTAATTAAATCTATTGCATCTCCACTTGGTTTTCCGAAATATCTTGCAGGATCTTTAAGACATAATAATTTATAGACAATATAAGCACAAGCAACAGTAGAGGTAAAGTCTTTGCCGCTACCCTTGCCAAGTTGTAGGATGATTTCATTTTTTGTGTATTTCTCATAGTACCTTGCTCCTTCTGCTCCGCCATAGAGTTCTTGTAAATCTTCTTTTTTGTATATCTGACTCATTGCTTCTACTATGTCATATTGAACGTCTGATAAAGTTGGTTGTCCAAGATACTCAGATGACTCAACAAATGTCTTAACGTCTACTGGTTTTTCATCAAACTGATTCTCTTTTAGTACATCTAAAAAATCATTAAACATCTTGGACAATCGTAATCACTTCGCCTTCTTTTGCAATTTGTGAAAGTCTGTGCATAATTAAATCACGAACTTCTGGATGCGTAGAAGCAATCTCTCTAAGTATTTCAACAAGGACTTCTTGTCGTCTTTCAATTTGAACCATCTCTTCGGCAAGTTCTTTATTTTCTAACAAACCAGCCTTTTGAAGCATTTCAATTCTAGATTTTTCAATATCCATAACAAGTTTGATAGCCTGAGTCTTTGCACTAAGGTTATTTGTCATACTTGATTCATCAATAACTTCGTAAGCCTTTGTAATAAGTTTGCTATAGTGTGTGTCTGCTCCAGCAAGGGCTTCTTTAGCCCGTGCACGAATTGCATCATTAGCAGATGCCATAACTTTCCACTCATTAATTAATGCAACAACACGAGTTCTAGGCATGTCTAGTTCTTTAGATATTTTTGTTGGGTCTTGACCCTTTAAATATTCTGTAACTACTTTGTTTACTTCATCTAAATGTTGAACTAATTCTATTTCAGTTGACATGGTATTTTCCTTCTAAGCGATTAATCTCATCTTTAATATAAAAAATTGCTTTTTCTAAATCTTGGATTGTTTTTTGTTCATCCTTAAGTCCTGCTCTCCACAAATATTTAAAAGCATTTCCAATATTAAAATTGCGATGACGTGTAATTTGTATACACTCAACCCCACTAGGATCAGTCGTGTAGTGTAAGGGATGGTTGACTTGATCAACCGTAATGTTTAAATTATTACTCATCGCTTTGATTTCCTTAATCCAAATTTTGCAAGGTATACATAGATTGTTTCTATGCTTGCCCCGCACTCTTTGGCAATATCTTGTGGAGATTTTTTATCTATAAGATATCTCTTACGAAGCCAAACCTCACTTGTATACAGTTTACCAGCCATAAGATTATTTGTCAACTCCAGCATCATTAATATCATAATTATAGGCATTTGAATCTTCTAAGACCCACTTATCATAACTTTCAACATCCCACTTATTGGTATTGATTAGTCTTTGTATTACAAGATCTTTTTTTGTTACAAAAGATGGTTCTTTTAACCTTACCCGATTATTTGGCTGAATGGCAAAATTGCCGTCATCTCTTTCAATAACATGACCACACTTGTGTTGTCCTGGACTTTCTGAATACCCATCATCTAATATATTGCTTTCTGGATTATGCCAGTCTAATGTAAATAAATATTTTCCAGGTACATTATTTTTATTTCTATCTAAATAAGACATTCTCATATTACTTAAATTTTCAAATTTAGTTACAGAAATATGTGGACTAAAAGAATTCCATAACACTAAATTATATATGGGTTCTTCTGGTACATCTGGTTTAGTACAAAAAGCATTAATTGGCATTCTCCACCAAATTCCACCATCTTCCATTAAAAAATGAAATAGTGGACTTCTACTTTTAATACTTGAAACACCAAAAATAACACATGGAAAATACTGATCATGACTGTCTAGTTGATCTCTTAAAAAATTTCCACGGACATAGCACTCTATTGGCGGTATGTTTGCATTTAACTCTGGCATTATTCCATTACTCCTATTGCTTTATTCCAATTATTAATAGCCCAGTGACCGATACCACAAGCGTCAGCAACGTCATTATCGTTAATGCTTTTATCATAGTTGATTTCAATTAATTTCATTGTCCTTTCTTTTCTTATCTGCCTTTCAAATGTTTTATACCAAGATATTGATTTTCCAGGATTCATAAGTCTAATCTCTAGTTGTTCTTCTTTGCTTAATTTTTTATTTCCTAAATAGTTTTGCCAAGTAATTGGGGCTACGGTTCCTATTTGTTTTGTTCCAGTTAAACCTGCAGCGCCAAGTAGTGCACCTTGAACCAATGCAAGATCTGCAGCAGTCTTAGGACTATTCATAAAGACTGTATGTTCAATTACTATTGCTTCAAATCCACCAGAGTATTCAAAAAATGCTTTTGTTTTAGCACAAGCGTCCATTACTTTTTCATAATTAGTATTACCTTCAAATTTTATTTTTCCAATAGTCCCAAGTTTTTTATTTTCAAATAACGCAAAAGCAAGACTGTTAGTACTAGCATCAATGGCACATATTTTATTTGGTTCCACTACTGCACCCCATTTAGTCTTGTTCATAATCAAAAAATCCCTTTATTTGTTTTAACATTTTATCAACATTTTTTTTACTTACATTACAATTTGAACAAAATCCAGAGTCGTTATAAATTGATAGGTCTACGCCACAACCACCAAGGCATTTTCTTACCTTACCAATTCTTTTTTGTCTACGAGTTATGTGGTAACGTTGCACAATTTTATCTTTTGTTGCAATGTCTCTACACTCAATCCCGCAGTAAATTTGATAACTTACTTTGGGATTAAATGCCTTATCACATCGATCACATAGTTTCACTTAATTCCTCAAGAGGTTTAATTTTTAAAACCCCTACTTCTGCCTCTGCACAGGCTTTTTGGATAGGACAAACTTTACAGATTTTTGAGTTTGCTCTATATGTTTTTACTGGAATATCTCTATCTGTCCAAGCCTTACGAACTTGCTTCATCCAGTCAAAAGCGTAATTAACCCAGTTACGATATTCATCATTTACTAATACTGGCAAAGTTAATAATTCATGATTGTTTTTATTTTCATAAATTAAAACACCCTTATCCTTTTTTAATACTTTCATGTACATTAATAACTGCATAAGGTGTTTGCCTTTTGCTTTTCTATTTGCTTTTTTATATTCAAATCCATCGTTTGGCATTGTCTTAATTTCACCAAGAATTGATTCACCCTTATAGTCAAGCATTACATCTCCATAGCCAAAGATAGGAGGATCATCTACCTTAACTGTAAACTCTAATGCTGGATGTTTTTGTTTGCCATATTTACGATCTGTCTCAAATTCCATATCTTTATCCAAGATATCTGCTTTAATCATTGCATCTTGAATTCGGTCATGGCTTAAAGAACCACTTGTTCTATTTGCTACACCATATGGGTCAGCGTTATCATAAAATACTGCGCCATCAAAAGCAAGATACCAAAACCTTGCACACTCTCCAGCACCATAAGTAAGTGTTGATGGAGAAAAAGAATATTTCTTAGTAAACTTTGGTTTAATATCTGCTACATATCCTTGTTGAATAGCATCTACTAATCCTTCTGTATACCCAATATCTTCGTTATGTTTTGGTTCATCTGTTCTAATCATAATTTGTTTTAGTAAGTTTTTACTCATGTTTTATCCTTTGTTTATATAAGTATACCAGGTTAGCGTATTATGTATTTAAGTGCTGACACTAAGTTGTTAATTGATTCTGCTGCCGTGAAATATATGTTTTTCTTTGCCCTATCGCTTTTATCTACATTAGCCATCCAGGTTGCCTTGAATGACATCTTTGCTGCAATTGCCTGAAGTCTTACAATTTCAACAGTAGCAACATTAAACGGAACATCTGGTTTAATGATTAATTTAGCAATCATTGTTAAGGCGGTTGTTAACTCTTCGTCATTCATATAGTCAGCAATCTCAGTCAAACCATTGACCATATCTATAGTTGTTCCTGTTTGTTTAACTTGCTCTATCATTTTACTTACCCTCCGTTAGTTGTTCTAAAAGATCCATTTCAATTATAGCAAGCCTTACCTTTGTATTACCTTCTCCAAGTATTACAACAATTGCTGGAGACTTATCAATCCCCGACTTTATTGAATCAGTAACAGCCTTAGCCCATACATCTTTATTTAATGTAAAAGATTTTCCAACTTCTTTAAAATCAACTATAAAATTTCTCCAAGTTGCATCGCCTTTTTTATTATTGCGACCAGAGTTTTTATGTTGTTTAGCCCCAATTCTTTTAGACTCGCTTTTTTCACTCATTAGCAAAGTCTTTCTTTTTTCTTTTTGGTGGAATTAACCCAACTTTAGATATATGTTTTTTAGAACACATCCAGGTTGCATCACCAGTTTCTCTCCAATACCTTAAAGAACTAACTTCTTCTTGACAAGTTTTGCATGGAAACTTGCCTGGATATATTGTAAAATTGTTAGACATTACTTAGTTTAGTCCTTAACTGTTGTTGTAAGTCTAAATCTTCTTTTATTCTATTAATAATTCCTTCTCTTCCTTGTACCTTTGTACCGTCATCTAATTGATACCAGGCTCCAGTTCTATTTAATAGACCAACTGACTCAGCCGTATCAACAAGATCACCAATAGCGTCAATGCCAATATTATCTCCACGGAAATAGAAATCGTATTCCCCAGATTGGAATCCAGGAGACGTTTTAGAAAATTGTAACTCCCAACGAATCTTTCTACCAATCTTTTCTTCAATGAGTTTATCGCCAACCTTAATCTTACCTTTGATAGCCTGATTGTCGGACTCAGAGGAAAATAACTTGATAACACAAGATGAATAGAATTTAGTAGCCTGCCCACCAGAAGGCTGCTGGCTAGTATACATAGCACTAATATTGTTACGGCTCTGACTAATAAGAACCAAAAGAGTTGGCTTAACTTTATTATTTGCATAATTAAGCATTTTCCAAGCGTTACTAAAATCACGAGACTCCGCTCCAATCTGTTTTGTATTTTCTAAAGCCTTCATTTCATCTGTATCTTTTTCAAAATATATAGCAGGAAGCATAGAAGTAATAGAGTCAATGACAATTAAATCCACTCCAGCATTTATAAGTCCAACACCAACATCTACCATATCGCTAATAGTTCTTGCTTGAGAGTAAATTAATTTTGTTGGATCAACCCCTAATTTCTTTGCCCAATCCTCAGAGTATGACATTTCAGAATCAATCCATGCACAAACCTTGCCTTCTGCTTGTGCTAAAGCAATCATCTGTAAACACATAGATGACTTGGCTGATGACTTGCTTCCCCATATAAGTACTTGTCTGCCGTATGGTAATCCACCGCCTAATGCACGGTTCAATCCAAAACTAGGTGTTGGCTGGTGTTCAAAACTAATACCTTCGCCAGTTCCAAGTCGTTTTCTAAGTCTTGGATCTAATTGAGATAATACATCCTCTACGCTAACTGACATTTACATCCTCCATTATAACGGTTCCATCTTTGGTTTTACCAAAACTAAATTTGTACGATTTGCCTTCTTCAATATGCATATATGCTTTAGGAAATGCAGTAGGAAATACTGTAACAGAGTGTAAATCTCTAGCCGTATCTGCCAAAGTTAAAGAAGCCATTTTCTTTCCAGCCTTTGTAATTCTTGGCTTAAAAGAAACTACAAACATTTCTTCTTCACTATATGGCAATTGTTTATATCCTAAAAATTTAACAAGTGCATTTGAAGATTCTTTTATTTCATCAACAGGAATTGCAGAAACAATTCGATTATCATTAGCAAGAATTAAATAAGTGCGACCAGTCTCAATGGTTGTTGCCTCTTCGTCAAATATACCAACAGATCCAGTCTTATCTAAAATTTCAACTCTAGACCAACCCTTTCCTCGTTTAATTGCTTTAACCATACCCATTAGAATGTATGATCCTTTTTCTTCAAATGAATCAACTTCTTGAATAAATGCATAATAGTGTGAGGGAATTGTTATGTTAAACTCTGGTAGGTTTAAATATTCATAAATATTTTCTTTAATCTCATTATCGTTTCTTTCATTATCGGCAAATGTTGCTGCACCAATAAGTCTAAGAGCATTAAGCGCTCTACTATTTACACCATTGCCTTTTGTAAAAGTAAACTCTTCAAGTTCTTTATATGTTTTAAATGGACGAGCAGCAATATACTTTTCAGCAATGTTATTAGAAATAAACTTAATTCCTGTTAGACCAAATCTTATACCTTTACCTTCAATTTTAAAGTCAAGGTCTGAATCATTTATATGGGGTAGTTTAACTGATATGCCCATACGCTTTGCTTCAATTAGATATTCTGTTCTACCGTCTTTATCCTTCTCATTTTTAAGAAGGGCAAACATAAACTCAAGTGGGTAATAGTATTTTAACCACGCCGTCCAATACGAGAGCGTAGAATAAGCAACCGCATGACTCTTGTTGAACGAATATCCCGCATGCGCTTCAAAGTCATGCCATAAATCACGAGCCTGATTGGGAGCAATATAGGCAGAAGCACCAGTAATAAACTGTTCTTTATAAATATCGAACTCTTTCGCATCTTTCTTCTTTCCAATAATTTTACGTACCTTGTCAGCATCAGACATTGACATTCCACCTAAGTGAACACAAGCCTGCATAACTTGTTCTTGATACAGGATACACCCATATGTATCATCTGTGAATTCTTTCATAATTTGGTGGGTATAAGAAACATTCTGCTTTCCATGCTTACGAGCAATATAGTCTTTACCAATAGTATTCATAGCGCCTGGACGAACTAAAGCGTTTGATGCTGCTAACTCATTAAAGTTCTTTACTCCCATTTTTACTAGAAGGTTTGTATATGGTGTTGCTTCACACTGGAATACACCTTTTGTATACCCGTCTGAAAGCATCTCATATACTTTGGGATCTGCCATATCAATTGATAAAAGATCGATGTCTTTGTAGTGATTTTTTTTAATCATATCAATAGCATCTTTTACTACGCTTAAAGTTTTAAGACCTAATGCGTCAATTTTAATAAGACCAATCTTTTCAGCCTCTTCCATATCAACACCAACCACAGGAATGCGATCATCGGATCCAGGAGAAGAGCGAGTTTCCAATGGCGCATACCTAAATATTGGATCCTTACTAGTAACCACACCAGCAGCATGAATGCCAGTACCTCTAATACGACCACGTAATTGTTCTCCATAAATCTCCACCTCTGGATATTTTTCTCTAAACCACAGTGTAGTTTTAGAGGTACAATATTCATCCCAAGTATCGACTAACTTTAATACTTTGTTAACATCTGTTAATGGTATATCTAAAACTCGTGCAACATCTCTTACAACACCTTTATCTTTAAACTCAAGGAATGTAGCAATAGATGCTACGTGTCTATACTGTCTAACTAAATAATCTTTTACTTCATCACGACGAGTATCTTGAATGTCCGTATCAATATCAGGAAAGTCGTTACGTTCTGGATTAATAAAACGGAAAAACAAAAGACCATGTTCTATTGGATCAATTGTTGTAATACCAAGTAAATAACAAACTAAAGAACCAGCAGATGATCCACGACCTGGACCAACTAAAACACCTTCTTTTTTAGCCCAATTAATCATATTGCTTACTACAAGAAAATATGGTGCAAATTTTTTATTACGAATAATTTCTAACTCTTCGTCAAGTCTTTGTTCATAAATATCATTTCCAAGCCAGTTGTCGGTAAGCCGATATTTTTCAAGTCCTGCAAACGCTAAGTTTGCTAACTCTTGATCTGGGTTTTTATATTGAACTGGTAAAAGATTTAGCCCATCTTTAATGTCATAGTCTTCTACTGTATCTGCTAAAAGTGTTGTGTTTGAGTATATGTCTGGTCGATCAATACCCTGCAATTCCATTGCTGCCTTAATTTCTTCATAAGATAATAGATGGATATCAAATTTATTAAATGTTATTTGGCGGTCTTCTCCGTATAAATAGTCAAGTCTTTCCATCATATCTGTTTTCTTTTTAGACTTTTCGTATGTTGCTTCTTTGTTTATTTTTCCATGTGTATTTAAAATTAACTTAAATTCTTGTATTTCTTTTTGCAATGTATCTGAATGATGACAGTCTGGTGTAACAACAACCTTTATATCAAACTCATCAGCAAGTTCAATAAGATATTTATTTATTTCTGGTGTGTTGTGTGGCATAACCTCAATATAGTAATCGCTACCAAAGTTATCTTTAAACCAGTTAATGTTCTTTTTAGCAATTGCAAACTCTTGCTCTTCTAGTGCTTTAACAATAACGCTACTAGGACAAGCAGAGGTTACAATAATTCCTTCTTTATACTTTTTAAGAATCTCAAAGTCAAACCTTGGTTTCTTAAAAAACCCATCTGTCCATGCAATTTCACTAATCTTGTTAAGGTTTTCCAAACCTTTTTGGTTCTTGGCTAGAAGGACAATGTGGTTATAGACAAGATCTTGTTGACCTTCTCTTTCAGACTTATCTCTTTTATCAGATATATCTGCACACATGTATCCTTCTAAACCAAGGATTGGCTTAATACCCTTTTCTTTTGCAGCACGATACAACTCTCTGTGACCAGAAAGTGTACCGTGATCTGTAATTGCAAGAGCGTTCATACCCAACTTGCTAGCACGGTCTACATACTCTTGTGGAGTTGCTATGCCGTCAAATAGGGAGTAGTGAGTATGAACATGTAAGCCTACATAGTTCATCTATTACCAGTCTACGTTGGTAGCAGATGAAGTTGTTGGACCGTCAAAGCCTAAGTAGAATGCTTCTTGTTCAGCATAAGGAATTTTCTTTAATGCTAACTCAAGAGGATAAGGCTTAAATGCTGACCAGTCAAATGGCTCTGTATCTGGTGCACCTGGAATGGTTGTGTAACTTGTTTCAGTACCCTGACCATTTCGCTTTACTTTCCAGACTACGTTTGAGATGCTACCTGTTTCAAGTGCATACTCACGAATTGTATTAAATGCTGATTGCTTGCTAACACCCATTGACCAAATAGCCACATACGGTGCTTCAATGCCATCGTCGACTAAAACATTGCAATAGAAACGAAGACGTGCTCTCCAGCCAGCCTTTACATCTTTGCGATGCATTTCTTCTGCCCAGTCACGACCTTCTGATTCCATTGTGTCTACAGCCTTGCGCTTGTAGTCTTTTGGATTTGTGTGTTCTTTAACGACTAGAGCAAGACCACGGTCTGCATTATAATTTGCAGAGTCTTCATCTAGTTCTTCAATGAAACGGATTTTTACTGCTTGTCCATCGGCAATTTTTAACCATCTTACCTTTGGAGAGTTTTCATCATATTTTGGTTTTTCGAGCAGGGCATTTATATTTTTTAGTCCCTTTACTACGCTCATATATTCTCCTTCGTTTGTTATATTAGTTTAACATAGTTGATATAGATTTGTCAAATTGAAACTCTATGCTTCGAATTGCCTCATCATCCATATCGCCTATATCTTTATATTTTTTATCTATGTTTATTACGGTCACTAATGAGCCAAGTTTTTCAATTAACTTATCTCTCATTATTGAACCAGCCTCGTCATTGTCTGCAACAAGAACAACATTGTTGAAGTATTTTGCTAACAGTTTGATCTGTGATGCAGATACGTTAGCCCCCAGAGTTGCCACTGCTGGGAATCCTACTTGGTCTAGCCTTATAGCATCAAAAGATGATTCAACTACATACACAATACTGGATGCTTTAATCCTGTGTAAGTTAAACAATATTTTACCTTTTGGAAGTCCTGGAGTATTTTTAAACTCTTTACCTTCTACAGATCGACCAACAAAGCCAAGTGTTAATCCATCTGGAGAGTGAACTGGTATAGTCAACATATCTTGTTTTTCTGAATAGCCAAGTCCAAACTTTTTAACTGAATCTTCTGTTATGTATCTTCCAGCATAATATCTCATTGCTCTTGGAGACTCTAGAGCCTGATTATTTAATCTTTTAATTAACACCTCGTCATACTGAACAAAATCTGGTGGAGCATACATTGCTTTATTAATTACACTCTCAATATTAGTTTCTGTTTGTTTGCTTTTTATATATCTTGCCGCTTCAAAATAAGTTCTACCAGTTACAAACATTACAAACTCTTCAAGATTTTTAGTTGTTTGACATCCAAAACAAAAGAATAGTCCACTATCTTTTGCAATTTCAGCAGCAGGAGTTCTAGTGTTATTATGATATGGACAATAGATTATGTAATCATTGCCAAACTCTGCTTCGACATCAATACCTGCACCACCAAGCACTCTCTGTATTTGTTCTTTACTATAAATGTTATTTACCATCTTCGTAATCCTTATATCTGTAATAACCTTTGTCAAAATCTACTTGTACTAAAAAGTCTCCCATAAAACCGTTACGATTTTTTCTAAATACACATTCAATAATATCACTATTTGTGGCACGACCTAATGCCATAACCCAGTCAGCATCGTAAGCAATTTGTCTAGACCATGCAGTCTGACCAAGTGTTGGTGCGCTGCTTAAATCTTTTACATCGTCAGGAGTAGCAGAAGAAATAGCAATAATTGGAACCTCTTCTGATATAGCCATTAACTTTAATTCACGAGAAAGGTTTTTCATTCTAACTGTTTCATTATCAGATTTTTGGTTTGGAGCCATAAGTTGCAAATAATCCACAATAACAAAGTCTGGTTTATATTGATCAATCTTTCCACGAACAACAGATGGATTTATCTCTCCACCATTATCATTAGAAATAATATGAAACTCTGGTCTACCTTCTACTTTATTTTTATGCCAATTTTTTAACATATCAATCTCAACTTCACCATTGCTAAGTTTACGATGAGACCAAAGTCCCTCACCCATAATAGCAAACACACGATTACGAACTTCCGTCTCAGACATTTCTAAAGAAATAACTAGTGGAGACCGACCTTGTTTCCATGCTTGCACTGCAAAGTAAAGTGCTAACCATGATTTACCAATTCCAGGGTAAGCCAAAAAGACACCCAGTTGTCCTGGCATAATTCCAGAAGGTAGGTAGTTATCAAAACCTGGCAAACCTGTTTTAATTCCAATTTGACCAATCTCTTTTTGTTCTTTAATCTTTTCAAAATAAGCAACGGCAGATTCTAAATCTGTTGCATCAATGTCACGTATAGCAGATGTATTCTTTTTTAATTCAGAGGTCTTTGTAATAAGACCATTAAGGGCTTCTGTGCCATTACCAGTTTGAACTTCTCCTGCTGCAGATCTTAAAATATCTTTTAGGCTGTCGTTTAAATATTCGGTTTGTAATTCTTCAAGATGATGTTTAGTTGCACCAACATTTTCTACTGGCTGGAAGTCTCTAAATTTTTCTACAACTAAAGAGATTGGTGGAACGGTACCATTGTTATCAAAGTATAATCTTATAAAGTTCCAAACATCATTATGAGTCCTAAGAAGGTTTTCAACATTAGCCTGTAGAAGGACATGCATCTGTTTATCTGATAACAATGCTGAAATAACTCTTGCTTCTGTATTATTCACTAAGCCACCTTCTTGCTAATTTCCTGCGCTCTTGTCTTTCGTAATTATCCTGCTCTACCTCTAGTTTTGCTTGTAATATTTTTTCTGCATTGTACGAAAAGTAATTCCAAGTAGGGGAAGTAGAAACAATAAAATAATAATCCAATAAGTCATAACATACTCCTATTCCGTAAGACTCAACGAGAGAGTCTGCTGCCCACTGCTCTACATTTAAATTTAAGGATGGCTTTTGCTCATACTTTGCTGTATGTAACTTGCTGTACCTACTAAGCAAAGCCATGCGGTCTTTGCGTTCAGCCATTAGTCTTTGCTATCAGCCTCTAATTGTGCCTCTTGAATTTTTTCAGTTAGTTTGTCTTCAACAAACTTATAGACTCTATCAAAAGCCTGATCTGAGTTTTCACCATCACGCTTAGAGTCAACAACTCCTAGATCGATTCTTAAAGACTGGAAGTTACCCAGATTAAGTGTATATCCTAGAGTTACTGATACTTTTGTATTATCGTTTTCCATACCCCACCTTTTCTCTATTTTAAATGTTTTCAGACCAGATTGGAATATACCTTCCGTCATCTGTCTTCGTATATGTAAGTATACCTTTTCCCATTCGCCGTGTCAACTCTTGGTTTGTAGGCGTCATATTATTTGTTATTAGTCCATCTTTTCTTGGTTGCCCCATATGTATAGATGCCAGTATATCACGAATCACCTTCACTGCGCTTTCTGAATAGTATGATCTTATTTGCCATCCAGTCCTTCCATTAATAGTAGATCCTATTGGTGGCGGAATAACGCCTTTTTTAATTAATGTTGGCATATACTTTCTATGACGATTAATTAATCTAGCAGTCTCAGCAACCGTATACGCTTTTTCTCTATTTTTTCTAAAATCAGTTCTTAAGCAAGTCTCAACCCTATCTTTATTAATGTTATATACAGACACCAAACCAGTAGATCTTGAACTATGGTAAAGCCTTACAAGGTCTCCATTAAGAAACCAAATTTTTTTACTTCCCTTTATTATAGACTCGTTATTGTAAGTTTGGCTCTCGATAATTCCTTTGCCAGTAACCATCTGCCCTCTCCGCTTTCAGTTGGTGGATGATAAAACCTTCTTGATCCACACCGAATACAATAGGTTTCCATATGTTGTACGCTTGTATATTGCCTATCAACAAACAAGCGACCACTACACTTATTACAAAAAATCATTACACTGCTATCTTTTAATTTGGTATGCCAACGGCAATTAGGTTAACAGCCAAAGATAAATTACCAGAGGCTCCAAACCTTACAAACCCATCTACTTTAGAGGTAGTAACTGTTTGTAGTACAACCGTTACGTTTTGCCCAGCCTCTGTATTTCCTATATTTCTTGCTGTTGCTGTAACGATAGGGGGAAACTTAAAGTCACTCTGGAAGGAGTAACTAAATCCTTTTTCATTACCAGCGCTAACTGTGCTGTTGGTTAAAACTTCTACATACCCTCCAACAATTCTGGCATTAGATGTTTTAGTTGTTTCTTTAACTGATGGACCATTATCAATACTAGTATAGTTATATGCTGCAGAAGACACCTCTGTAGATAGGTCATTAATTGTTTGAGCCAAGTCATAGATATAGGTAACATCTAGTGGTTGACCACGTTCTGGTAAAGGTATTCTTGCCATGTATTCCTCCTATTTAATTATACCAAAGAAACTATATTTGATTGAAATATAGTTAAACTAGTGTTTCTTTCTTTGTTAATTCCCTCAACCTGTACGGCAACCCTAACATTTGTTGTTCCAGTATTAAGAAATCCATACGTGTGTATTGGTGATGTGCCGTGATAAAAATAATTACCTCCGTCAAATTTTACAAAAATATCATATTTAGGTCTATTATTTTCATCACCCCAGACTACAGTAGAACTTGTTCCATTTTTAAATAAGTTTCCGCTAACTGGCTCTATATCTAGGGCTGGTACTGAAAAGATTGGTGAATAGTGGGATGATCTATTTTTATCATCAGAGATGATCCTATATCTTAAAACATATTCGTTATCATCATTAACTGGTGGTAGTTGATTTTTAGGAATAATTAATTTTTTAATTCCAGCATCGGCCATTATGAAACACCAATTGAAAATCTAAATTCAACATAATTACTAGTATTAGGAGACTTTATAACTGTTTCTGCATTATCATTTTTAACAACTGAATACCCAGTTAAACCATATAATGGATTAACTGTAGCAATATTTTCTAGCCTAAGAGCATCTAAAGCAATATAATAATTTGATGATGGTATTGGTGTTGGTCCACTATCTTCAGAAAGTACGCATGCATAAATTTTGACAATAGTAACCGCATCCCAACTAAAGTTTGATGTTGAGTATAGGTCTTGTAATTCTTTTGAAACTACAAAATATCTATTAGTTTCAAAATCTTCAATATTACCTGAAGCCCCAGATGTTCCATGGTTTACTTCTGCTTCAAAACGAGCATATTCACTTCCATCCGTAGATGAAAATTCAACAAGAACTCTAACTGTTTCTGGAATTAATGCTGATCCACCATTTTTACTTATTAAAGAAAAGGCTAGCCTTAATTGATCTGTTGGTGAGTTTCTAGATAAATCAATACTTGCTCCAGTTAATCGTATGTGGTTAGATCCATTTTCAATTACAAAATGATCAAGCGTTGGACCACTATCTTCGCTTATAGTAATCTCTGAAGTGTCTCCTTGAATACAAATAATATTATTTAAAAACCTACAACGCTCATATCTTAAAGCACGAGATGTTTTAAAAAATATAGAGTTATCTGCATTTGTTTGAAACACTGGATCTGCAACTGCAATAATATTATCATCATCTGGATCATCTAATGGGGCAGAAAAAGAATCAATGGCTGTTGTAGAAACTGATGTGCTATATTGCCAATTCTCTGTTGATGTAAATGCAAAGATAGTTTTACTATCATAAACTCCAGCAGATGGGTTAGATCCTGCTGAGTATAGCCCTACTTCTGATATTTCATATCTTTCTTCTGTTGGTAATTCTGCCGTAAGCACTATTTTATTGATACCGTTTTCGTTTACAAATCCTCTAGACGAGATAGGAACTCTAAACATTTCAAAATCTAAATTCTTTTTTTCAGAAAAATCTCCTTCAACATCCGCAGTTTCTAGTGGCGTTGGACCGCAGCCAACAGCAAGGTATGAGGCATAGGCTGGAGCCTGACCAAGCAGGTATTTGCCAACAATTTCTTTTCCTTTTTCGGTTATCACGATTCATTCCCGTCAATTTGAACTATATATATTGTACCACTTGTGCTCAATTGTACCTCTATCTGCTCATCATTGTTTAAACCAATAGCCTCTATAACTAAGTTGCCAGATTCATCTACATAAATGTTTTCTCCATTTAGCCCACTACCAATATTTGGAAATTTTTGATCAAATGAAATTGGAAAACCAGCAAAATATTTATCTGAGGTTTTTTGTATTCCAAGAATATTGTTTGGATTGTATGCTTGTTGCAATGATTTAATATTTTTAATTGGTTGATAGGATATATCTTGACCGTTAATCGTATCATTACGTGCTATATTTAATAGTTCTTGACCACCAATATTCTCAAAAATTAAATCAGCCATAGACTCTACCGAGGTTGATTTATCATCAAATAATATAATATCCGTTGTTGCAGTTTTTACTAAATTAGCATTTGAGGATGATAGCATTTGACCTAAAATTATTGGAGTGTTTGGTGTTGGAGATAAGGTGTTTGACATTTTATACCTCGTTTAAATAAATAGTCATATCTGGACCATCGGAATTTCTTGAATACTCTATATTATATACTACAAACCTGTCAGTTTCTAAAGCAACTAAATCTAAATCATTAGAATCTTTATAGTTAATAGTTACAATATCTCCTAGTTGTATCGTTGGTGTAGCAAATATTTTTACACCTACTGATTTTTTAGGACTCATAACTTTATTAATGACCCAACCCATTAAAGCCTCTGCATCGTCTTGGGTTTGAATGTATGGTGTATTAATTGAAAATTCATTTTTACCATAGATTAATCTACTTAGTTTAATTTCATCATATTTACTTTTTTCAACTAATGGAGAATAAGTTAAAGAACTGCCAGAGAATGGTGGGTCAGATAAGTTGCCACGTTTTTTAAAGTATTCATCAACAGATAATTCATGTGTTGTATCTTGTGTAAATGTAATTCCTTGAATTCTTAAATAATTTCCAGTAGTTTCATCTAAATTGATTGCAGAGTCTGTTGAGTTAAATATTAAAAATTCTGCACCGTAAGAGTTTGCATAAAATCCAGATGTAGTGTACCCCTTAATACTATTAAATGTTGGTGATAGTTGTGCGTATAAAGCAGGATATGCCCTATCATACTTAATATTAAAGTATGCACATTCACGCATAATAGATCCAAACTCTTCAAAATACATATTAAACTTGGGCGGTTGCTGTGAACTTATTCCAGATAAGTAAGTTGCCTGAACGATTCCGCTCATTGCATATTTTCTAAAAGATTCATTAACGCTAACTTCTTTGTTTCCTAATGCTGTAGATAGATTATCTGTAACCGTAAAGTTTGGGTTTTCAACATAATTTTCTGATAATGCATATATATTTTCAAACATACATCTTGATGATCCTCTAGTAAATAAAGCCATATTGTTATATATTGGTAGTGGATCTGTATCATCTATAACCTTTATTAACTGATTATTAATATATAAGAAAAACCTTCTAGTACTTCCTATGGTTTGATATTCTACTGATAGATCATATACGGTTGAGTTGTCTTCACCAGACATTCTATACTGACCAGCAAATCTTCCATCATCTACTAATATTTTACTTAAACCACCCCAAAGTTTTATAGGAATTGCTTTATTTGAAGAACTATCTTTTTTAATTTTATAAAATATAACGTTGTTGATTGATATATTAGATTGATTGTTTTTATCTAAATTTAAGTATGACTCAATATTATTTTCAGTTAAAGCAATAATTTCAAAGTAGTACCCATTGTTTGTTTCTGGATTTAACATAATTGCTAAACCGCCAGAACCTCCACCAATGTTTGTGCTTTGATTTGGCCTTACGCCACTAATCTGATAGTATGGCATGCTTCCAATTGGTGTCTGACTTCTTGTTTCACTATTCTCAATTTTTCCAATAATCCTTAGTCTTGTTCCAAAATGCTTATATGCATTATTTAAATTTTTATAAACATAGGAAATAAAGTTAATCGGTACATCTGTGCTTTTAAATGATGGTCCATTAATCACCAAGGCAGATGATTGAATTGTTCCTGATTGTGTTGATTTTAAATCATTAACTTCTGTTTCTGTTAAATAGTTTGTAGCCATTGAATTTTTAATAATGCTATTTCTAGATGTTTGTTTTGCTAGGGCGTTGTCAATCCCGGCAGCGCCAACTGTAGTTGTTGGTATTGTAGGGTTAAGTTCTGTTGTAAATAAATACTCAGAACTCATATTGCAACCACGAACATAATCATTATTTGACCAATACGAATTTATACCAGCAAAGTGTGAAGTAATCTGTGTTCCAAATTGAGCACGACCATGTTCATAAACGTTTCCAGACTGCAGCCTTGTTATGGTTCCAACTGACTCATAATAAGGAGTAGAAAAAATACGAACAAGACCAGTTGGATATATTTTTCCATTAAATGGAAGCGATGCAAAGTAGTTTTGATATTCTTGATTATTAGATATCCAAACGTTACCAGTTCCTGTAATGTTAAACTGTGCTGCATCATATCTTACTATTTCTCCATTTGAATAAAAATATCCCTGGTACCTTGTTAGCCAATAAATATTTTCTCCAAGATCTATAATGTTATTAACAACTATCCCATTACTTACCATTGGTGGGGAATCTGATAAGTCTGAGTTAAGTGGCATTGCACCTAGAACATAGTTTCCTTGTTTTGATGCTAGTTCATTTATAGTTTTTGTTGAGTTAGTTCCAGAAACTTCCCATAATAATGCTGGCTTATATATCCATGTTTTTTCTTTATCAATCATAGAAGATTGACGAATTGACCCATAAGATCTTTGAATATATCTTGTTGTATAGTTTATTTTTCCATCATTAAAAATTTGTTTATCTTGACTACTTATTGCAATAATGTTTGGAATTAATGACTCTGTTTGATTTTCAATAATGCCAGAAATTGATTGATTGTTATTTCCAAGAAGTTGTAAGTCGGTAGATCTCATAGACTCTGATGGCATTAAATAATCTTTACTCATTACAATAAAATTATTATACTCATCAAAAAACATTGATGTCTGTGTTGAAACTGCAAGTTGATTTAAAACTTCTGCAACGTTTTGATCTGGTGCTACAAAGAAATATGGAATGATAGGATCAGTTTCTCCATCAATTCTTCTAAAGGAGTAGTTTGAAAAACCTACATAGTCTAATAATAATGAAATTGCATAACTTAAAGAAACTTCTGTAACAAGCATTCTTGGTGCAGGCATTGACTCTAGAAAAAAATAAAAGTCTCTTAATTCTAAAGAAAGACTTGCAGCAACAACATCTGATTGTGGAATTCCTTCTGAGTATAAGGTTTTGATTGGTACAAAATAATCAAAGTTATCTATATCTGTAATCTGTTCATAAAAATTAAACTTTATATTTTTTCTTAAATATTTGGCAATAATACTGTTGGTATTATTTATATTAAATGCTTGGTCTGTATCAAATATTGAAAGAGCGCCAGTAGATGCTAAGAGTTGACCAACTGGCAGAGATGTATTCCCAAGATCAGAAAGTGACTTACGAACGGTATACTCAATAACATTATCAGATATATCAGCAACAAGTCTAGGTGACATTTCAATTAAATCAAAAGTTGATCCATCTTTATTCATTGTTTCTGCAACAACTCGAATACCTTTAATATATTCAAACTCTCTATACTTTGTTTCACCGCTAATAGTATTAATAAAAGACGCTGGAGAAACAAAATCTTTAACAAAATTTGTTCTTGCATTAATAGATTCAGATCCTAGGACCCATCCGTATCTTGGAGTAAATGTTTCATAGCCAGATAGTGTTTGATTCCAAACAAAAAATGTACCAACGTCTGTTTCATTTTCCAAAATAAAATATGCATACCCATCTATAGATGAGTCTGGAAGCAGTGTTTGAGAGGAATAGGTTTCTGCAAAAACAAAAATATCTTTATATTGGTCTGGGACAATTAAACCATATTCTAACTCAACGTATCCATCTGATTTAATAATAGCAGTACCATCTGACCTTGTGTCATTTTCTTTAAATGAATAAGCGTCTATCCAATTGTTATTCTTGAGGTATTGAATTTTCCATCTTTTAGGAGTTGTTTTATTTGCATCTCCATATAATGGATCTGTAAAAGTTGATGAAAAATTTGTAAATGGAGATAAATCAACATCTCCTACATTTGTTTGCATCTTTACAACAATTCTATTTGTTGGAACTTCTTGTTTATATACTACAAAGGGTGCTGCATCATCAATATAATATGATCCGTTTAGAATATTCTTTGCAATACCCCTTTCCAAACCATCTTCTTTTCTATATGAGTTCCAGTATTTAAATTGATCATATCTAGATGACATATAATATCTTGGTCTTTGGGCTAGGGATGCTCCAGAGTTTGCCAGATACTGCTTGTTAGATCTAAAAAATAATGGTTTATTGATTCCAGATCTTGGTCTAAATGGCTTTAAACAATCCTCTAATGAGTATAGGAGTTTTCTTTTTTGTTCTATTGATGTAAATAGTTGTGGGGAGTCTTGATCATCTACCCCGCCATCTATAGATATTTCAGAATCTGTTGCGTCTGTGTAATAATCTCCAGCATCTAATTGATCAAATGAAATTGGCAATGTTCTAAATTTAGCATCTGAGTCTGTAGGTCTATATCTATAATTACCTACATGAAAAATATTATCTGGCATATTCATATTCCATTCAGCCAAAACTAATGACTGAAGTTTTACTGTTGCAGATGTTTCAAAGTGGGTTTTTAATGCTTCACTAACAAACAATTTAGACCTCTTCCAGCGTTACCGAAATGTTCCAAAGGTCATGATTTGTCCCACCACGTTTTGTTACACTGTAATTAAAGTCAGCAAAATATACTTGAACTATTTGATTATACTGTGAAAGATGTGCATATGGATCTTCTGACCCTGAAAAATTTTTATATTTATCATAAGCCAAAAACATCCAAAATGGACCTTGGTGATTTTCATACCAATCTAGTATTTCTACTCCACCTGCACCACCGTCTGATGTAAACTCTCCGCTTGTATTTTTATTTGGTGACAAGCCAGTTGAACTAAAATCTGCCAACTCTGAATAACCACGGGATGGCAAATTATCCCAAGACACAGAGATTGTTAACTTATCTGCAATGTGATAAGACCTCATCCTACCATTAATAGTTCTTTCACGTTTTTCAATTCGTTCTGAAGCAAATGACATTTCTGCCCTATTGTGGTCTGATAATATTAAAAATTGGTCAACGCCTCCTGTGGTAAGGGCTGTACTTGCCCCTATTTCTTGTCCAGTTGGCACGTAAAGACCGCTTACTAAGGTTCCAGCATTCTCTGACCAAAGGATTCCTTGTGGTCTCTGGTACCTCTTTCTACCTGAAATATAGCCTGCGGTTGCCATTATGCCCCTCTTTGAATTCTAATTCTTTGGTTGTCAATTTGTTTAATCTGTGTCATAACAGTCCTTGCAATATCGTTTGGATTTGCATCAGATTTAACATTAACGTTTAGACTATAATTATACACTGAAGAGCCACCGTAAGAACCATCATTTATTTTATTAAGATTATTTACTCCAAATGAATCAACTGCATTTTTACGGACAATAAATTCTCCAGGAGTTAACATTGTTGGAATTGTGTCGGTACCTTTAGAATAACCACCTGAAGCAAAATATTTTGGAACCATTCCTCCTACAGACATACCAAACATACCTTTAAGCATTCCAGCATATTTTGGTCCAAGTCCTTCACTTGTTATTTTTTGGCTAGTCAAATACTGCTCTGCCATTACTGTATTTCCACCATATTTTGCAAGTTCTCTTACAGTCATATTTGTAACTTTATCAGAAATCTCTTGTGCAATAGAATCTACTTTAGTTATTTGTGGATCAATTATTCCTGAACTTCCTGAAATAATTGGATTGTTAGTACCAGATTTTATGCTTGATTTGCCAATATCATCCCACAGCAATTTCATTCTTCTTAATGTATCTTCTGCGTTTAATAGTACATCGCTATATTCTTTTGATCTAACTTTTGCTCCATCAGCACCGAGTTGTATGTCTGTCCATTTTTTACGTTGTGCATCAAGACTTAAAAGTTCTGCATCAAGTTTTGCTTGTAGTGGCGCTAAAGAGTTTACTTGATAGTTATAGTTAGTATCTTGTAGTTTTTTAATTTCTTCAAGTACTGGAATTTGTTTTTGTTCAAGAGTATAAATTTGTTCTGATATAGTATATAGTTTATCTTCAATTTCTAACCTTGTTAGTCCGCTAGCACTTCTTAATGCTGAAAGTTCTTTTTCTCTTGCTGCTTGTAGTAAGTTAGAACTTGTTTCTTGTGCTGCTTTTGCTGCGGCTTGTCTTTCATCTTGTATGGCTTTTGCAGCAGCAGATATATCTCCTTGAGTTAAAGCATCTGCAATTGTAATTCTTCGTTTTTCTTGTTCTGCAATTTGATCACTAATATCAGATATTTGAGAAAGTGCTTTTTCTTGTTCATCATATTTTTTATTGATTGACTCTGCAGCCTTATCAATTAAGGATAAGTCATGGTTTAATATTGTTGATTGTGCACTTAGTGCTGCAATTGGTCTATCATAATTAATCTCAACTTCACGTTGTTTTACATCAATTAATTTTTCGTTTGCATCAATTAAATTATTTATTGCATCAATTTGTGGTTGGTATGTATTTCTTGTTTCTCTTTCAAGAACGTCATAATACTCTAAAGCCATGCTTACTTGGTTTTCTATATACTGTGCAGGATTTGTTGCTTTTAATGTTGCAGTTTCTTGTGTTCTGAGTTCTCTTAATTTAGAGATTATATTATCAATTTCTTCTTTTGCTGTTCCACTTGCAAGTGCAAGGGCAACTTGTTCATTGGTAACGATTGATAGGGCCTCTGCTGCACTTAATCCCGCAGCCTTTAATTCTATAAATTTATCACTCTGTGCTTTTAGACCTTGGATCTGTAAATCATAGCCAGCCTGTAATTCTCCAAGAACTGCTTCATTTAGTGCCTTTGCTAATTTTTTTCCATCTGCAGTTATTGTAACAATACCGTTTTTAATTGTTATAAATTTCTTTTGAATTGCTGGATCTAAATCATTAATAAAATTAATAAATTCTTCATTAAATCCTTGATCTTTAAGTTGTTGGCTAATTCCTTTAAATATTTTAATATCTCCACCAGATTTTGACATTACTCTTACAAGTTCTTCAATTCCTTTTTGTGCATTAATAGATGCATCTCTTGTTAATTTTAATTTCTTTAAAAGTTCATCTAGATATGTTGGTCTTGTTCCAGTATCTGCTGGGGGTTTTGCATTTGGATCTGTTACTTGCGGAGCAACAAATCCTTTTGCAATGTATTGTGGTATGGTTAGATTTGATGTTTTTGCTGCTGCTGCGATGTTTGGATCTACAGCACCAAGATTATAACTAACAACTAAGTTTTTGTTGATAAGGTCTTTTCCTTGGCTAAGGGCATCCCAATTATCAAGAACTCCTTTAAATACTATTGGATTTTCTCCAGCAAGTTTTTGAATATAAGTTTTATCTATTTTATCTGGTAGTGTTTTAATTGCTGCAAGGCTATCTGTTGCTACCTGTAATTGTTGAATGCCATTAACTTTAAGATCTAAAGTAACTCCATATTGTGGTTTAAAATCTGCAAGTGCTCGTACTGCTGCAATGTCTGTTTGTAAATCTTTAGAATTGGTAGTAATATATTGAAGCATAATTTTATATGTTTCTGTGTTTACACCAGTTTGTGAAAGTAAACTTGTAATAATACCAGTATCTGCAAGACCATTTTCTTTTATTAAAAGATTTAATTCTTTATCAATAGTTTTATCAGATTGTAATAATTGTAAAATGTTTACAACAGCATCTGGTGTTAAATCTCCAGAAGCAAAACCTATTTGTATTTTTTTCTTAAGATCTGAATCACCTATATTTTTAAATTCTTCTTTTGCTGCTTCTACAAAAGCCTTAGTTGCTCCTGAAGCATCTTTGTATAATGTATCTACTGAAGAATTAATTCCAGTTGTAAAAGTTTTACTTGAAAATTTATTGCTTAATTCAATAATATCATTAAGTGTTTTAGTGTTTGATATATTTAACGCATCAAGATCACTTCGTTTTTTTATTTGTAAATCATTAATTTCTTTTTCTGTAGTTGCTAATTTAATTTTTTTATCATATTGGCTATTAATTGAATCAACTAATTGTTGGTTTTGACTAACCTGTTCAACCCCTAATTGAATTGCTGCTGAGTCTAATTTTGCATTGGCTGATCTTGCTTTATTCTGATCCCATAATGCTTTACTTATAAGACCAACTGATGCTATTGCTGCTATTGGTGCACCAATTCCAGTTGCGGCTAAAGCACCAACACCTGCTGCTGCGCCTGCTCCTAGCATTGCACCACCACCAACAGTTACTTCTTGCCTTCTACTATTTTTTGCTAAATCAAATTGAGATTGAACATTTTTCATTGATTCTTTTTTAATATTTATAGCAACTTCTAATGGACTATTTGCTAAGTTTTCTCCATTTGGACCAATTAAAGTATTTATTTTTCCAGTAATAATTGCTGGAATTGCATAGTTTTTTAATTGTTCTCCCAATGCAGAAGATATGCTTGCTGCTTGTTCAGATGTAATTGCTCCTTCAAATACCGCTTGACTTAAATTAGTTCCTAAAATTTGGCCTATTTTATCATTAGAAAATCCTGCTTTAACTTGACTTTCAATATCTGATAAAATGGTTTTTCCATAATCGCTAGCAAGTATATTTTGACCAAATTTTCTTTGTGTCTCAACAGTTCCAGATAAAGTATTTTGTCTTTTTCTTTGTGCTGATTCTGATGCACTAACTGTTCCAGATAATTTTGATAATGACTCTATTTTTTTAGAACTCATGCTCATAGATTCTGCAAATTTAATTCCTTCTTTTCTTGCATTATCAATGTCTTTATTCATTTTTAAAATCATTGCAGTAACTGAAACTAATCCTGCTATAAATAATCCAAGTGGGTTTGTTAAAGAGGGAGCAATAGAAGCAAGAGCACTAATTCCCATTGCTGCCATACCAATATTAGCATTTCCACTTGCAAATCCAGCCATTGCACCAATTCCAGCAAGACCTGCTATTGGACCAGCAACTCTGCCAACTGCTCCTGCACGATTTGCCCTTATTTCACGTTTTTGATCTTTAGTTAATTTAGTTGTTGTCTTTGTTCCATCGTCAAGTGTCTCTGTATTTTTATCTAATGACTCAATTAGTTTGTTCATCTGTGATTCTTGAATACGCACTCCTGAAGCACTTGAGAAAGGTATTTCCCTTGTTCCGCCTTGAGTTTGTCCTGCTGGAATTCCACCCTGTGCTCCAATAATCCCAAGTCTTCCCATTCCTGGAATAAATACACCTTTACCTGCACGAAGTGATGATGTTGTTTTTTGAGTAAGAATTGATTCGCCTTTACCAACTGCAATTTGTCTTGTATCGTTTGGTCCGCCACCAATTAAACTAAGTGCTGAAGATCTTGCCACACCTGTTTGACCATTAACAACTCCAGACTTTGTCCCACCCCTCATTGCTTCAAGTAAAGCGCTATCTTCTTTGTTATAGCGAGCCTGTTGAATTCTGCGTATATCATCTACTATAGTGCTTCCTGTCTTTACAGATGACATACCAGATAAAGTTTTCATTGGTTGTGAATAAAAATTATTTTTTGATCTATGCTCTAGTCCAGCAATAACTGCTTTTGCCTGATATGAATTTGGATTTATTTTTGCATCATATGCAGCAATTGATCGTAGTGTTTGTGCTCCTGCAGCAGTTGTTGGATGTGTTCCTGATTGTAATTTTTTAAGTTCATTTCTATCAATTCCCATTGACCTTAATTGATCATCAGACATGCCCAAAAGATTTTGACCAAGTTTACCTTTTACTGTATTTAAATAGTTATTAACATAACCAAGGTCTGCAACAAGGTTTCCAGCATTCCATTGCTTAGTTCCAGAATTTCGAACTTCTTCTATATGGGATGCTTGAACATTAAATAAGTTCTTTTCTTGTCCTGGTGTTAAAACTATTCCTTGACTCTTAAGTGCCTCTCTAATTGCACTAGTTTCTGTTGCAAACCCTGATTGTGATTGTCTTGCAAGTGATCTAATTCTTGATGGAGCAGATGTTCCACTTCCAGCACCACGATTTATTGATAGTCGTCTTTCTAGTTGTGATGCAGTCATTGGTCGACCACGCTCTATATTAGTTTCTAAAGCCTTTACAATTTTTTCTTCTGAAATTCCTTTAGATTTAAGTTCAATAATTTTATTTTCAAGATTTCTACCAGCACTTTGACTTCTTGTTGTAAAAGATTTTCCACCAACATTAACTGTTCCTGCTTCAAATCCTTGTATGGTTCCATTAACCAATGCTTGAATAATTGGCTTAAATCTATTATCTTGTGCTGTTTCTGCTGGAATGATTGCTTCTCCAGGAGCACCAAGAAGTGGAATAATATCTCCTGCGCCCTTTGGTCCTGGCAATCCAGTTGTTCCAGATGCAAATCCTTTTGGTTTTCCACCTTTTATACCAGGTTTAAATCCTGGAACCATCATACCTGGGTTTGCTCTAGCAAAGTTTGTTGCTGCTATAGTTGCATCAATATATGCTTGACGTAATAATCTAACTGCCGTTGTTTCAGCACCAAATGATTGAGTTAAGCGTGTATGAGCCTGATTTAAAGATGCTGCAACAGTGGCTGACTCTAACTGTTCAGAATTTAAATATTGAGTTTGTTGTGCAAGAAGGCTTGTGTTTGTTCCAGCCTTTAGGAATCCAGAGCGCATGGTTATAAATAGTTTAATTATATTTGCAATACCGTTAGCAAGTAAACCAAATGTCATTAATAGTACTGGACCAATAACTCCAACAAGGGTTGTTGCTACAACAATAAATTTTTTAGTTCCATCTCCAAGATTATTAAACTTATCTAGTAGTCTACCAACTACTTGAACAATTGGTGTAACTGCTTCTAAAAATGTTTTACCAATTGGGGCTATAGACAGTTTAAGTTTTTCTATAGATTCTTTAAAATTAACTCCAACAGCATTTTCAATTGTTCCTAATTCTCGCTCAGATAGTATTGCAAGTTCTTCAATTGATGCTCCAGCAAGTTGCAAAACCTTACTAGCCTGTGTTCCATCTTTGGTTACGTTTTGAAATAGTGTAGATAGACGTGAAAATTGGAACTTACCAAATAGTTGCTCAATAGCACGAGCACGATTAAGCGGATCTAGGGTGTCTAATGCCTGTGCAAAATCTATAACAGTTTCTCTAATGTTTCCAGCATTACCTTCAACAATTGCCTTAATATTAATGCCCATATTGGCAAGCATTTCACTTGCTTTTTTGCTTGGATTAATTAATGATGCAAGACCTGATTTAAGAGCGTTAGCACCTTCTGATGCATTAATTCCTCCTTCTTTCATTGCTGTTAAGAAGAAGGCTAGGTCTTCTACACTACCGCCTAATTGTTTAATAACTCGACCTGCTTTAGGAATAGCCTCTGTTAAATCTTCAATAGATACTACTGTTTGGTTTTCAACTGCGTTAAGAAAATTTATTTTATTTGCTAGTTCATCTGCTGCAATACCAAATGCATTAGTTACAGATATAGTTGTTTCTAGTGCTTGTCCTTGTTCTACCCCGCCAAGTACTGCAAGACGGGTTGCTTGTGCTACTTGGGCTGTAAGTTCTGCACCAGTTTTACCCATTGCTGCTGCACTTGCTGCCATTTCCATTGTGTCTGCAACTGCAACACCATACTTAGTAAACCCTTTAGCAAGTTCTTGAATATCTGCTAAAGCCTTATTTGTTTGATCTGTGGTAGTAAACATGTCTCCATAAACACGTTTAAATTTAACAGCCTGTGCTTCAAGATCCATAAAGGTTTTAGCGGCTGCTGTGCCAAAATACGCAAGTGGTATTGTAAAGCCAACCATAAGTTGACGACCAGCCCACTGGGTATTTTTACCAAAATTTAAAAGATTTGTTGATCCTTGTTTTAATAGTTGATTTAATATTGCTTGTTTTTGTGCTGCTACTGCTAATTTTGTAGAGTAGTCCTGCATATTTAAAGTATTTGGAGTTATTGAAATTGCCTTCATTGCTCCAGAAGCATCACGACCCATCTTAATATATTGGGTCTGCATCTTCTTAACACGTTCTTCGGCTACCTTGCCAATTGTGTTAAATTCTTGTTTAAATAATCTGCCAAATGTTTTTGTAGATCCGCTTGCATAACGGAAATACTCACGCATAGAGAGTTTATTAGTCTCCAGTGCGTGAGTAAATGATTCTGTTGAAGTTCTTACCAACCCCATTTGTGCACGGAATTTACCCGTTGCATTTATTGAATTTAAAAGATTAGTCTGTAAACCCTTTTGAGCGGCTGCTGCGGCAGCGCTATTCTTTGCTACAGATGAATGAAAGGTTGCTAATTGGCGTTGAAGATTTTTAAGTTCTGCCAGTGCCGCCGACGTATCAATATGTACGCCAATATTAGCATTTACATCAGCCATTCATTTACACCTCTTTTATTATTTAGTTATTTGCAAGCACTGTATTTAAAAGAGCGTTTGCATCTGCTAACTTAACTCCAGAAGCGGCTTCAATAATTTTATAAACTGTTGGAAGGTCTAAGACCTCTTCTAGTTTAGTAACGTCTTTAGACAGGTCTGGACTATACTGTTCCATAGCAATTTGTACGCATTCTAAAAGAAGAGTCATAGACTTTTCATTATCCTCTGCTACCCCTGCTACCTGCTCAAACTTTTTCATAAATGGACGAAGCAAAGAGATTTTAAGTGGACGTACCTTAATCTTTGTGCCATCCATGAGAACAAGTTCTTCACCCTCATGTACTGTTGTTGCCATTGTGTATCCTCCTATTAGGCTATGTCAATTATAGCATAAACAGGCTATTTTGTTAGATCTTCGTAATCCAATCCCATCCCAATACCAAACCCTGCTTTCTGTGCATTAGGTCCTTGTAATGCTAAAATATCGTTGCCGTCAATAGTTTTTCCTTTGCTAAAAACTCTTGCTTTCATATCTTCCCACTCCTTTTGACCTTTATCTTTATTTGATTCTTTGTCTAGGTCCACCCCTTGAATTGCTGCCAAGAATTTTTTTTCTGTATAATCTAATTCTCTAATTACCTCTAAGGTTGCCATTAACTCTGGCATTGATAAGGAAGTTTCTAACTCTTGGTAGTCTTTCCAAATACCGAGCAAAAATACCTCTGCTTCTAGTTTTGCAAGGTCTAAGGTTTCCCAGGTTTGACCACTACCAATTGCTTGATCTTTTACTGGTTCTTCTAACTTTTTATTAATTTTAATACCTGCAGATGCATCTAGTACTTTATAGACAGTGGGCATATCTATGTTCTCTTCAACATCTTTAACACTACCTGAAATTTTAGGGTAGTATTGTTTCATACAAACTCTTACACATTCTACTAAGACCCCAATGGCTTCATCATCATTTTTTGTGTTTTTAATATTATTAAATGTCAACATAAACTCACGAAGATACTTTATTTTTAATGGTATTATTTCTAGTTCTGTCCCATCAAATAAATAGACTATATCACTTTTATATATTGTAGTTGCCATAGAATTCTATTCTATCACAGACACAACAAAAAACCCACCTCCTAAGAAGTGGGTATTTGTTTAATCTGAATTTAGATTATGATTGACCGTATGTGCGATCTACGATTTTACCGTAAGATCCTGATGTATCTTCTGGCAATAAACGGAATGATACTTCAAACATTGAAGCCTCATCACGCTTTGCTGATACAGTTACGTTTTCAATTGACAAAGCACGGTATGCTGTGTAAACTCTTTCAACATCGGCTGCAGTTACTGGGTTTCCAGTTCCTGGGCCAACAGCAACTAATCCACGCTCTACTGGAACTTCTCCAATATCGCCTGCAGAAAGGTTTAATGTTCTTCCTGTAGATGCTGCTTTGTTTCCTGAGATTTTGTCGCTAGTATACGCTAGAGCAAGAAGCAAGTTTTCTAAAGTTGCTTCGGCAAAGGCTGTTGCAAGATTTACTTGCATGCCTTGCTTAAATAGTCTAGCAACGTCAAGAACCTGATCTACCTGGACTTCACCGAAATCTGGTTGGAACTGTAATTCAAGACCGTTCATTGTATAACCTACGTTGTCGTATGTAGCGTCTGCTGTAAGTGTATCTTTAAAAGACTCACTTGCATCAAATGCTTCCAGGGTTGCTGGAGTTAAAGTTGTGTCGCAAACAAAAAGTGCTGCTGCACCAACGATAATGTTGTTCGACGTACCACGGCTATATGGCATGTATTTTACCTCTTTTCATAATAGTAGATATTAAGTTGTATGGCGTTGTTTCCTCGATATAATTATATCACTGTTTTAGGAGTACCTTTGATTTGAGCCTTCTACGTTTACCGTGTGATAGTCATACTCTATGACTAACTTGTTTAGCCCCAAAGTTCTGGCTGAGGCTAACTCTATTATATCTCTACTTTCATCTGCTTGATATACTTTTAAATTGTGGAAAAATACATTTTTAGGGATTACGTTACCATTTTCATCTTCTATATCATTTTCTGCTATCCAAGAGTTTAAAGCCTGCGCTGCAACATCTTCTCGATCAAGACACTCTATTATTACTCTAGTTGTATCAAATAATTTAGAAAGGTTGGGGCTATAAATAAAATAGATTAACTGTTCTCTTTTATGCTTATAAAATGGGGTAGGTCTAAACCTCATAAGTCTGTCAAATATAATTACGGTAGTATCAGGATTATTTCTAATAAAGGGAATGTCATTATAAATACCCTCTACGCTATCGGGTACTTGGGCAGGGAAAAATGGTTGAAACGGTTCTGGTCCAGTTGGCATTAACTCAAACTCTTTAAGTTCGCTATTAACAAAGGCATTAACAAAGAGTGGCGGGAATCCAGTTTCTGCTGATACTATTGATACCATAATACTATTCTACACTAACCTTTGCATTAGCAATCCATTTAAAGCCAGTATCGATACCTTTTGATCTGCCCATTCTTGCTCCAGTTTTTATTTCTTTTTTAAATATTACTGGTTTTTTAATGTAATTATATATACCACTAGCACGTAAAAATGATTGTTTAAAATATCTTAAAATAAATTCATCCATAGTTTTTTCAAAAGATCCTTTTGCTTGACTTCCTCCAGGGTTTCTAACTGTTACAGGATTTTTAGTAAAGATGGTCTGACCACCTTCATTAAAAACAAGAACTGGAGACTTTATTGGTTTAATTACAACTGGAATTCCTTCTTCCATAATTTTAGCCTTATTGTAAAATGGGATATTTGATTCTTTTTTTATACCTCTTGATTGAGTAAATGTTGAATTAATGCTCAACCCTAAATTACTAACAGTATATGTAATGTTAAATAGTCTTGAACTTGGACTACCCGTTTGATACCACTCATATACATGTTGAAGTGCTGCGGGATTTCCCCTTGCAGAAACATCTACATATCTAGCCATTGCATCTATTGTTCCTGCACCTAAGTTTTTTAAAAAAACAGTTTTACCTTTTTGAGCACCATCTAAAAATCCAAAAGCATATTGGACAATGTTATTCATCTGTTTGTCAAAACTTTTAGTATTTGTTGTAATTATCATTAGTCTGTTATTGTTTGATTTTCTGTTCTACGTAATAATACCTTAAAATACTCAATTGATCCAAATGGTCCAGTAAAAGGATCTACAGTTGCTACCTCATAGATTGTTCCACGTCCAGACCTTGATCCACCTGTTTCTCTATAAATAAGTTCATCGTTGGCATTACGGATATTTGTAATTAAAATATTGTTAATTGCATTTTCTGTTTCAGTTGAAGACATTCTAGGATCTGCTTTTACTCTTGCTATTAGTTTGTTTTCATGTTGTAAAAATGCTTCTGGTTTAATTTGTTCAGTACCCGCCCTTCCTATAGAAGTAGCATTGCATATAATTGTTCTATCATAAAACCAGGTTCTACTTGCTTGTCCGTATTGTGTTTGGTTTATTACTGGATAATATAGGTCAGCCTTCATTGGATAAAGAAAGTCTGTTGTTGTACAGTCTTCCATTATAATACTCCTGGACGGATAATATTCTCTTTATATTTTTGTAAAATCTTATCTACTAGGATGTTTCCAGTACCATCAATTAAACGTTTATCGTATTCAATTTTAAATTGATCGGTGCTATAGTTTTTAATATATCTCTTATAGTAATCTAATTTTCCACACTTAATGTCATCAATTAACATTAATGTTGCATCTTGGATATCATAAGGAACAACTTTATACCCAGTCTCTAGCAACATAATATAATCTGCTCCTTCTGGAAATGCAACTCCAGGCACGACAGTTTGAGTGTGTCCACTATCTTCTGTATCAAACATACTGATAGAGTCTGAATATCCTAATGGAATGCGTGAGTATCTTCGTTCTGCACGATTGATAGAGTCAGTTGCTTCTAGTGGATCTTTAGTAATTGCTGTTTTATCTTTAGTAATTAAGAAAGTATAGTCTAACAATTCTGGTCCGTCTTCGTTGTTTATATCATAAACCAGTTGTGCATTTTCATATACCTTTAAAATTTTGTGAGTTTTTTTCCAAAGTGGTAGATAGTCATTTCCTTGTCCAACAACCTCTAAGTATGTTCTATCATAATAAAATCCACCAACAGCAGCATCAATAATTGCTCTTGCTAAATTTTCATAACCTGTATAAAGTGCTATGTCAGTTGCTGTACCAGATGTAGCCAAAGATGTTGGATCTACGTATGGTCTCATAATTTCTAAATTATCTTGTACTACAATATCACCACGTACAATATTTGCTCCAGAAGATCCACCATCTTCATAGATTGTTAAGGCATACGATTTATCATATTTAACAAAGTTATCATCTAAAGAATAACTTATTTTTTTACTAGCATTAGACTCAATGGTCTCTTCAATTTCTGTTAATTCTGAAACGTTTTCAATAACAATAATATAATCAGCATTAGCATCTGGAACTGTATAGGTTACAGAAAGTGGATAAGGTGGAAGACGTAATATTTGCATTTTTATTTACCGTAGTATGCGGCTACCTCTTCAGGTGGTGCAACTCTTACCAACCTGTGGGTTAGCCACTTTTCCGATGCCTCCTTTGAGACTATGTTGTATCCTACCTTAAGAGCACCTAGGTTATCCATGTGTAAGTTTCTTTCTGAGTATAACGCTATTTTATTTATCATACTTTTTGCTTTATCTGCTTCTTGCACTTGCTCTTCTGTTTTTTCTGGTGGAATCCAACTAGCCAAAATTTCTAAAATTTCAAGTTTAGTAGTTGATTCAAATAACTCTATATTATTTTTCTTTGCATATGACTTTAGTGCCATTACAGTTTTAGTCGATAATTCTTCTATTGTTAAATTCATAATTCTCCTATGCTTATTTGTAATTATACCAGAATAAGAATAAGGCGGGTAGTTTTTACGCTACCCGCCCTAATATATGATCTTTTAGATCTTAGGAATCAGCACTATCTGAGTCAACATAAGCGACTGCATCTAGTTCTTCCCATTGGATACCAAATCGTACGAATACTGTGTATTCGATAGTATCTTTCTTTGGCTTGTATTCACGGTTTACAGTGATATCTCTTTGGAAACCCCATACACGGTTCTGAGGGAATGTTAAATCAACATAACCTGCAGGATAGTAAGGAACTTCTAGAACATCTACACCAAGTACACGAGTTGTACGTGTATTACCTAGTGTCTGTGATCCACCATCAAGATATTCTTGACGGTTTGCTTGAGTGCTACCAGTGCGATCAGCAAACGCTGATGAAATAGCATCTGCTAGTGTACCGTTGTTACGAACAATACCAGCAAAAGCATCAGTACCTGCGTAGAACTTAAGATTGCTCTTAAGTGCACGGTACTTGCGAGGCATTGCTAATAGCAAGCCTTGCATTACTGTTGTTGTGTAGTTGTTGTCTGCAACTGTTGCAGCATATTCGTGAGCAGCATTTCCTGCTGTCAAACGAGTTTGCTTAACAAAGCCAGGCATGATGGAAAGGAAGGCATCTGCGCCTGTTCCTAGACCATTAATAGCAAGGTCTTCAATATCGTTAGCGAATGCATTGGTCATTAAGCGAACTAAATGATCTTCAAGTGCTCCACCTTCAATATTGTCTTCTAGTGCTTCAGTTGATACTTCCCAATCAAGACGAATCTTTTTGGTAGTTAATTCAACCTTTGAGAATGTTGCACCAATGTTTGTGTAATCTGGTGCGCCTTGTGCGGCTGCACGGATAACACGCTCTCCAACGTTGACCTTTTCGATCTCCATTGTATTGGCACGCATTGTAACTTTACGACCATCTTTAGCGAGAACTGTTGCATCCCACACATAGTCGATGAAGCGACGTGCTTGTTCTGGTGCTAGAATACCACCTGCGACGCCTGTTGGGTTTACTGCGTTTGCTCCAGATGTTGATCCGAATGCTGCAGTTGCAGTGTTACCAAGTTGTGATCCTACAGACGCTGCTGCAGAATCTAAACCAGTAGCACTACCTACGCCACCAGATACGAATCCGCCTTGAGAGTTAATCTCATTGCCTGATCCGCCTGATCCTGGGTAGTTCTTTTCTAGGTCTTTATTTTGTTCCGACATTATTTTCACCTCCTAGTGATTTTGTACTTTAGTTAAATAGGTCGGTTGATGTGAGGAAACGACCGCCCCATAGGGATTTCTGAACTTTTGAGGGTTCAAACTGCACGATCTCGCCTAGATCGCCAGACTTGCGGAAAGCGGTGTCTTGTTCTACAAGATCTACTCGCTTACCAAACTCATTAAAAACTCCCTTTACATTTTTTACTTCATCAGATACGGTCTTAACCTCACCTGATACGGTGTCAAGAGACTTACTCAATGCAACAATTTGCTCGTGAAGAGACTTAACGGTTGTTGCTAAATCGCCAAAGGCATTTGTAAGAGAATTTTTGATTTCTGTAACTGCCTCAACAATTACTTCATCAGACTTTGCTACAACAGTTTCAGTTGCAACAACTTCTCCCTCTTCTGTTTTTTCAACAGAAGAATCTGCACTACCATCGCTAGATTTAGCAAGAGCAAGTTCTTCAACTGCTGGTGCCTCCTCAGCAACTGCAACAGTTTCTTCAACTGCTACTGGCTGTGCCTCTGGAGCGACCTTTACTTCTTCAACTGCAGTGTCAACCACTGCTTCTGTTGTTTCAGTCATAGGACTAACCTCCTTTGTAATCTTAATTGTACTAATGCCTTTAGCACTATCAACTAAGAACTTTAGTGTTTCTGTATTATTTTTGTCTCCCTTTTCAATAAAACCAATGTTTTGCATTGCCTTTCCTGATGTAGGGCTTGTTTCGTTTTCAGACTCTGATACCATAACAATTCCAGTTTCTGAATCCCAAAACACATTTTCAATTTCTGCCTTTGAAAGATATCCACTAACAACATTTTTACCATCTACCTTTTCGATAGATACAATGTTTGCAAATTGATTTGCAGGATTATCAACCAACGACAACTCAAATAAATCATATTCTTTAATTACACGTATAGTTTTGCTTAGTTCTTCGTTGTATGCATCGTCCCAATTTTTAATGTTACCACCAATAGAAAAACCTTTGTATGTTCCGTCTAAAACCTTTTCCCATGCATCTTGTGCACCCTTTGAAACATATGCTGAAACATATACTCCACTATAAAACTTCTTAACTGATGGATCAAAATAACGATCTTCTTTAAATGATACAATTTTTCCAACTGCGGATGGCTGGTGCATCTCACGCAAGTTTCCTCTAAAATTTTTGAATGCTTCAACGCTTGACTCTGTTGTTACGATGTCGCCTTGTTTATCAATATTATCTAAAGTAGCAAAACCAGAAACCATACGACGCTCTATGTCTACTTTACCAATAGGCATTGATAAGCGAACGCTGTCGCCAGTAGTTTCCCAATGAGCCTTATTTATTAACATATCGTTACCATTATACCAAATATTATTACACTTATCTCAATTATTGAGATGAGCGACCTTCACCCTGTGCATTACGACCAGAGATGGTTGTAGTAGAGTCAGAGTTGTTGTTTGTTCGTTCTGCATCTCTTTGACGATTCCCTGCCACATTAGCCCTTGTATCAGTTGCCTGTCTTGCAGACATAACAAATGGCTCATCTCCATCGGCTCTTTGTGGAAGATCTAACTTTTCACGAGCCTCATTTGGAGTCATAACCTGTGTCTTTACATAGCGCTCAATAATTTGAGATTGAGCAATTTCGTCTGTAAGAGTTAGTTCATTAAACTTAAGTTCAAGAATATCCGTCTTTTCACGAACAATTTTATTAACAACTTTCTCAAGATGTTTTTGTGCTGGACGAGATACCTGCTCTTTAAAAGTACGATCTTGTGATAATGCCGCTGCAATTCCAGAATCTGCTCCACCAAGTTTAGAAATTGGAACTTGATGTGCAATTAGGATATCATCACGATTTTGCTTGCGATACTCCTTAAATGATCCTTCTTGGATACCGTTTTCAATTGGCTCCATCTTAAACTCAACCTTATTGTTTTCAGTATCTCCAGGAAGTGGAATATAAAGAGTTCTGTGTGATTGAGATTTGAGTCCTGTTTGTAAAAATCTGAACATCTTATCTTCACCATCAGATGATAGTTTTGCACCTTTTAAGGTTACAATGTATCTAGGAACTGCCTTGTTTTCAAAGTAGTCAATGTTGTATTGTGAGGCTAACTGATCACCAATAAGTGATGGCATAGCGGCAACAATGTCTGGAATACCATAAAATGTATTTAATGGAGAGTATTCTTTATAGTGGATAATCTCATTTGGACGTGCATCATTAGTCATTGGATTTGGGTTTTTAGCACCAAAGTTTCTAAAATAAACTACTGAGTTTCCAATAATCTGAACAAAACCATCATGTAAGCGACGAACACGAACAGTGGTTGCAGGTATGTGACCAACGTAGCCAATTTCACCAGTTACGGTTCTACCAATTTCAATAAACCCATTACCAGTTGCCTGAACATCTGTATAGAATTTTTCCATAGTTTTAGTAAATGAATCATCATCGTTAAGGTTTTCTAGCCAATCCTTTAACTCAAGTTTCATTCTTTCAATTCTATTACGAGCACGATCAACTGCTGCCTGATCTTCATTCATTTCAAACCTAAGCATTGTTCTATCTGCAATATCAAAACGGTATCCAAGACCAACTACGTTCTCTACCTTGGCATCAATTGCAGCATGATTAGCAAATGATGTGTCATAGAAATTGGCTAATTCGTACATGTTGTATGGAGGAGTAATTACGTCAAATAGTCCGTAACCATTTCTGTATACCGTCCCTGGATTAATAGCCTTTGATCCTGCATTTACTCCAGATGGTGTAGAATTGGCAGAATCTAAATATTCATTTGTTGCATAAGTCATTGCCTTTGTAACATTCCTTGCAGTTTTTCTACGGAAATTTTGTTCTAACCCTGTAAAATCTTTTAATGCATCCCAAGTTTTATTAAATGGATCTTGTTGTGAAAATGGATTACCATCTTTTTCTTGCGTGTTTAATCCAACTCTTACGTATTCTTCACTCATTGTTACCATACTTATCATAGGTTTGTCGTGCTGCTACCCAAGCACCATGGTCATTCATGGAAGGAATTAAGCCATTCTTCATTCTATCTAGTTGTTCGGAATGCTCTTCCTCGCTAATTCTTGTAAGTCCAGGAACAAATACTGCAGTTCCTTCTCCGTCATCACCATTATGAATGGCAGCCTTCTTTAATTCTGAAATCTTTGTAATGTCTCCACGCTCTGCAGGTATGTTTAATATACTACCAGTGCCGTCTGTAAACCATGAACCATTTGACTTTTTGTACACGTAAAGACCCCAGTTGTAGTCTTTTTCTATTACTTTGCGTCGGACATTGCCAACTTTTTTAAGAATGTCATTATTCATAACCATCAGTATAGCATATTATAGGGCTGAAGCGGTATTTATTGACCAAGTCATATCCTGATATATTTGCATTTTGTCTGAGTCTAAGGTTAAACCATTATCGTCATCAAAGATTATTTTATTAGTTCCTAGGTATGTTTTATATACATCTGAGGGGTTCACACCATATAAGTCTGATGATCCTATGATTAATGCTCTGTTCCAGGTAAAATTATTATTATAGTATGCCCAGTCAAAGTTTATTATCTCATCAGTTTTTACTCTAATCCAAGGTCTTGTAATTGTTTTTTGTATTTGTTGTAGATTGTTTGCTTGATAATAGGCTACGTTATTAAATAACACGGGACCATTAATATTAATAGCGCCAAGGAATTCATCAAAATCTAAGGCTGACTCAAAGGATACGCCAAGCACTCCCCATTCTTTAGATGTAATGATTGGTTCTCTAACTATAATTCCATTCCAATAATAAACTACATCATTAAGAATAGCATTAGTTGATAAGTTCTTTGCAAAAACCCTTGCTCGTAGTCCCGTATCACTATCTGCTATCAAATAAAACTTAATAGTATCTCCTTTATAAACAATTTCAAATAACTCAGTAGAAACTGGAGGGAACTCATCTTCTGAGTATCTTAGCCACATTTGAACAGCACTAACTAAATAATCTGAAGCCAGGGCCTGATTTACTGGAAAAGAAATACCCCGACTTTGTAATGACAAGATATCTCCACGAACTTGTATACCTGAATCTTTAGTTAGGTATAGATAAGGAGTACTTCCTTTATAAATTGTAAATGGATTCTTAGATTTATAGTCATAATAAATACCAGATCGTTTATATGGAAATAGGTCTACACCAAATCTTGTTCCAACTGGATTAAAAGAGTTATCGTTAAAAGCCTGAGATGCAAACTCTAAATTACGTAATAAAACTGGTCTATTAAGAATTCCACGAACATTAAATTCTAAAGAATAAACTATTGCCAAATCATTAAAATCAATTGTTTTAGTTGGGTAAATTAATGCATTATTTATAATTTCAAATTTTGTTGTTTCCCAATCTGGATACTCATTTATATCAATAATTGAGTCACGAAGAACTGGCTGAGTAGTAGTAAAATTACTATCAATAAGGTTTGCGCCATCCTCAATATATTGAAAAGTCACATAACTTTTTATAACAGAATTGCTAGTATCGTATCTATATGTTTTTACAGCCCGTTGTTCGGCATCTTCATAGTTATTCCAGCCAGTAATTAACTGGTTATCAAAATCATAATAAGTTCTTTGTATTGGTTGAAAATATGATTGATATGCATTTTCATAGTTCCAGGATGATGTGGTTTCTTCTTCTAAAAGTATTGTTGGAGACGGAGAACCTAAGTTAAATTGTAAAAAATCTAACTCATAAAATTGATTTCCTACATCATTTGTAACATATTGTGCAAAATATGATAATGGTAAATAGTCTTGCCAAGACCCAGAGACGCCAATATCTAAGAAGTATGAGCCATAAGACTCTAATGGTAATAGGGTATAACTTGCAAGATGTTCAGATAAGGCAATTGCATTTTCTTCTTCTGTTACGCCACTTATAGATAAATCATCAAATGTTGCTACTCCATCAGCATTAAAGTAATCGGAGATTAACAGGGTATTCTTTGTTGTACAAAAACCTATAGAGTATATTCTTCCTAAAAATGTTCCACCTAAAGATCCGTCTCCTCCAACATAGACCTTTAACGAATTTCTGTTTCCAAAAAATGCAGCAATATTTCCGCCATAAGTATCGACTAAGGAGTCAATTTTAATACCAACAGAAAATAGTTGATGGCTTTCAATTGCTTCAGAAACGTATATCTCTTCCTCTGCATTATTATAGTTTAAAACATAAGAAATAGTATCATCAACTTGTTTAATTAAAAAATAGTTACTATTTAAATTATTATATATTTTAAAAAGCACTTGCTCAGAGTCTAGGTTGTGATTACTAAAAACTCCATAAAATGAATCTACTTGGCTATTTAAAAGATTTAAACTATTAAAATTAAAGTAACAAGTCTTGGTATTCCATGAGTTGTTTGGTCTAAATGTAACAAACTTGTAATCATTTACTGGACCAGATGCTAGATCCTGTATTGTTTGATTGTTAGTGTACAAATTTTCAATTGTTTTATCACCTAAATAAATTGTTGGTAGTTGATACTCTGGAGTTCTTAAAACTCTTGTTGTTGTAGATAAATTATCAAAGGATCCTTGTTGCCATTCAGCAAAATCTGGGTAAGTATAGTTTGCTGTATAGTCTGCAAATGGATAATCAATAAAAGCAGAAACTCCGCCATATGCAGAGTTAATTCCTTCTGGAGAAATAACACCTTGACCATAAACCCACCTACGTCTAGCAACATTTAACGGAACTTGATATGAGTATATTGCCACACAATCAATATCTATTGGGGTTATATCGGTGTATGAATAGAATCCAAGCCAGTCTTGACTTTTATTAGATTCATCATATTCTTCTGGAAGATCTAAATTATCTGTTTCTATAGTTAATGATGCCACCTGTTCACCATTTAAGATTAATGTTGCAGCATTTCTAATTAATCTAATTTGAATAAGCATTGGTCTAAACCATTCACCAACAAAGTGAGATGAAAAACTTTTACCAATTACTAAAGTTAAAAATCCATTATCAACATATAAACCATCGTTTGATGCTATTGGGCCAAAAATCTTTTTTGAAACACTTGAGTCTGAGTTTATTCTTGTCCAGAATTCTACAGTATATTCCCTGTGTTGACCAACTTTGTTTAAAAATCCTTTACCTGGAATAATTAAAGATGGTTCGTCATTTGTATTTGGTTTAAGGGTAGTTACATTTGAAGCACCATAAACTAATGGGATGCTTGTATTTTTTGCAAGAAGTTTATTATTTGAAATAATGTAATATGCTAAATCACCAGATATTCCGTAGGCTGGGGATGATACAACTTCTTCTGACTCTAAAGCAATGTTTGCTGGCATAGCAATTGGTGTAAGACCGAGGGATTGTGTATTAAATTCTTCTGACCACTGACCAACGGTAATACCATTAACATAGTATAAATAGTCAGAAGGTACTGATCCGCCAGTGTAGGATGTTATTTTTATTACTGCTCTAAAGTTTGTATTTTCACTTTCAATTTCAGATGTTTGAGAAATAAATATCCAAGAATCTGTATTGCCTGTTTCAATTTCATATGTTTTTAATTTTTGAACTACAGTTGAAGTTGTTGTATCTGTATATTCAAATCCAATAGCAACGGATTTTATATATTCACTATCAATATAAACGTGGCTACCAATACAAAATGTGCCAAGGCTTGCATTTAGATCTGTAAAATTTACTAAGTCTGGGCTGATGCAAACAATATCTGCAGTTGCTCCTGCAGGAACAGTTCCTAATAGTTTATTTACTTCTACTGTAGAAAATGGTGCGTCTACGTCTGATGTTTCTAAAGAAGCGGTTGCTCCACTTACCGTCCAGGAATCACCTATATCTTGATAGTCGGAGTCTATTAAATTTATATAATCAACTGCTCCATCTAACGCCCACAATGCTAGAGGGTGCTCTGCGAACACCTTTTCTGCATATAAATTGGATGGGTTAGACATATTTCTCCTATCCCCTTATTATAGCAGGATGAGGGCTAGTATAATTTGATTTCGCAAGCGTCTGTTGAGCAATACTTTTCAGACTCTGCGTCAAGATTATCCTTGCCATCATAGATAGCAGACCAATCAATTTTACCAATTTTGCCAACGTAAGAATTATATTCTTCTCTTGTAATATTTGTATATGGTTGTTGAGGATAGGTTTTATTACCCATCGGCAGAAATGAAACTGCCTTTAATTGACCCTCATACATATGTAATGCTGGAGCAATATGCTTAGTCTCAGATTCCTTGTCAAATGATAAAGTTACAGATACTCCATTATCAGACCAATACTTTTGAGCGGTAGCAGCCAAACCAATTTTTTCAAAAAGACTTACATCCTTCTCAGAACGAGGATGTCCAGATGCTACTGGGAAATATACTACTGAGGTGTTTGCAGATACTACGTCATCTTCAATTTTATACCCTGCCGCTTTAAATAAATGCACCATTGGATCTGTATTACCAAACCTTATAGCACGAAGATAGAATTCTCCTCCTGGACCCCAATGAACTCCTGGTGTTGCACCAGATAATAGTGAAACAGATCCTGAAGGTTTGACGGTAGTTACACGAATTGATTCACGTACACATAACCATTCTGAATAGGTATGATCGTATGAACGAATCTTTTGATACCCTTCATCCATCCATTGACGCATTGTTGGCATACCTTTAGTATCTGCAAAAGATGCAATACCAGTAAGAGATGTTCCAATACGACGATTACGTTGCATGATTCCATTTGTGGTTTGCCAATGTGTTGGCATAAGCGTTACAGTTTTACCATATAGGTAGGCAAACTTTAATGTACGAAGAAAGTCTTCTTTATCATCATGTCTATTTAAGTGAACTTCTACAAGAGTGCATAATTCATAACTCTCTAATGGCTGTTCAGCGCAAGGATTAAATCCCATAACACGAGAATCTTTGTAGTCTGCAGCATCTGCTAACCTTCCATAATCTCTAGCAACATCTAACCAAATAAATCCTGGCTCTCCATTATTTGAAATTAAATCAACATAATCTTCATACTTTGTTCCTACTTCTGCAGAGATTGAGTTGTTTGACATCCATGCCCATCCTGGTTTTGCTGGATCAAATGAATTACGATCTGGAAAAACCTCTGGATTCTTAAGATTAATAAAATCATCATCTCCTGATAACCCTAAAGCCAAGGTAGCAGAACGACGAACATTCCCAGAAACAACACATGTACCAATAAGATTTACAATGTCTACTATTGCACGAGAGTCAAGTTTTTCTCCTGATCTACCGCCAATTACTCTATCTATCTTGTCATGTAGTGCAATGAGTGGTGCTGGACCGCTAGCGACCCCTCCAAAGCCTTTTATAGGGGCACCTAGAGGACGGATAAGGTCATAGTTAAACTTCTGTATAGCCTGATTAGGGCGTAGGTATGAGTTTAAGAGCATTCTTACAGAATCTACCCAGCCCTCACGAGTATCTGGAATATCCCACACATTTTCTGGTTCTGTTGGAGCATAAATAGACATTTCTTTGTCTTGACCAACGGTATCAAACCCTACACCTATACCAAGCATTAATGCATCCATAACCCATGCAAATAATGCTCCTGGATCATTACGATCAATATCACGAGTAGAGACCATGGCGCAGTTTTGAAGAGAAGCAGAGTTACGTTTTTCCATAGTCATGGGAGTTCCAAATGCCCAAAGACCTCTACCTGGAGGAGTCCACTTTAAATTAAACATACGTTCATACGCTTCTTGAGCAGACTTTTGAGCCTTATTATCATTCCAAGGTAGACGATTGTCTTTAGCGTGATTCTTTTGTACTGAATACATTCCTTCAATTACCCGCTTACAAACCTCATGCCATCTTTCTTTTGTACCGTTTTCTTTCATACGAGAATAAGTGCGTATAAAAGTAATCTCACCTAAAGAGTTTGATCCAGCATCTGAAAAACCAAATGGGGCTGGTAGGTTAGTATATTTATTTACAAACTCATCTGACAAACGAAAAGAAAAGATATCTGACATTTATGTTCCAACTTTCTATTAATATTATAAGTACTTTGTAAAATCCAAAGTAGTGTTAAGTATATCATAGAATTAAAAAGAAAAACACGCTTGTTTAGGGCGTGTTAATCTCTAGTTAAGAGTTAGTGCTTTGTATTTTATAAAGTACTATGCACCAATCAACATGAATTCGCTAAATGCTGCACCTTGTGATGGTGTTGACCATGATAGAGTTGCAGATCCATTTGTTGACAAAACTTGATTAGCAGTTCCGTCTGCTGATGGAAGTGTCCAAATTTTATTTGTAGTAACAGTACCTGGAGACTTAAATCCAACATAGTGGCTTGAGTCTGTATCTGCTAATCTAAGTTCTGCTGTAGCATTAAGAGTAAGTGCTGTTGTTGCTACTGCGCTAGAAAGTGTTTTGTTTGTAAG